>Ga0209396_1000563_pt1 | contig 43458 bp, 40 predicted proteins | sample GOMGulsemesocosm_6_FD_184638 | JGI IMG/M metagenome (GOLD analysis project Ga0209396, IMG submission 184638) | Methane-oxidizing microbial communities from mesocosms in the Gulf of Mexico - GOM8C Gulf of Mexico (SPAdes) (version 2) | ecosystem: Environmental > Aquatic > Marine > Cold seeps...
GTGGCGCTATGCTTGTTGTTTTTTTGCTCTTTTTCTAGTTCTGTCGACATTGTTTCAATAGATTGCAGTACTAAACACAGGGAGTTTTTCATATCGTGTACAGCAGATGTTAAGATCATGGCATAATCAACACTATGTTTATTGGTATCGTTGTTAGTCTGTATCATCGCCTTTCCTATAGTTATGATTATTCATAAGATTGTTAATAGTATACAGTGTTCACAATACCTCTTAAAATATATTACAACTCTACAATAACAGCATTACGTTATTCTTTGGATAGTGTAAAATCAATTACTTTGAACTCAGAGCACATTACAGATGAAGCTACAGCAATTTAGGTATATCGTCGAAGTTTTAAATCATAACTTAAATGTGTCAGCAACTGCTGAAAGCCTTTATACCTCACAACCGGGTATTAGTAAGCAAGTTCGCATGCTGGAAGATGAACTGGGTGTGCAAATTTTTGAGCGTAGTGGTAAACACCTCACTAAAGTAACGCCGGCGGGTAAAGATATTATCCGTATTTCTGCTGATATCTTAGGTAAAGTTGAGAGTATTAAAGCGGTAGCGAGTGAGCATACTCACCCTTCAAAAGGCACGTTGAACATATCTACAACTCATACCCAAGCGCGTTATGCATTGCCGAATGTGATCAAAGGTTTTATTGAACGCTATCCGGATGTGTCGTTGAATATGCATCAAGGAACACCAGCACAGATCAGTGATTCAGTGTCTAAAGGTACGGCCGATTTTGCTATTGCTACCGAAGCGCTGCATTTATATAGCGACTTGGTGATGCTGCCTTGTTATCACTGGAATCGATCAATTATTGTTAAACCCGGTCATCCATTAACAAAAGTTGGTAAGTTAACGGTTAAAGATATAGCGCAGTATTCTTTAGTGACTTATGTGTTTGGCTTTACTGGCCGTTCAGAATTAGATTGTGCGTTTGATGAAGCAGGGTTAACGCCTAAGATTGTATTTACAGCGACAGATGCTGATGTGATCAAGACTTATGTCAAACTCGGTATTGGTGTTGGTGTATTAGCAACAATGGCATTTGATGATGAAGTAGATACCGATCTAGTCCGTCTGGATGCTAGCCACTTATTCTCTTCAAGCACTACCATGATTGGCTTTAGAAAAGGCACTTTCTTACGTACTTATATGTATGATTTCATGGAACGTTTTGCTCCTCATTTGACTCGAGATCTAGTCGACAAAGCGATCATGCTGAAATCAGAAGAAGAAATAGAGCAGCTGTTCGCGAACGTGAAATTACCAATGCGTTAATATTTGACGACCTTTTAAATTGGTATATAAAAAAGGGAAACGCTGAGCGTTTCCCTTTTTATTACAACTAATAATTTATAGATGCAGAGATTAAGTACAAGTATGGGCTTTTTTGATATCGCCAACATTTAGTACTTTAATTGCTAAACCACCCTGTGATGTTTCACGGTATTTAGCATTCATGTCTTTACCTGTTTCGTACATAGTTTCGATAACTTTATCTAAAGATACACATGGCTCACTGGTACGGCGCATTGCCATACGTGAAGCATTGATCGCTTTAACAGCTGCAATTGCGTTACGTTCGATACAAGGTACTTGAACTTGCCCGCCAACTGGGTCACAAGTTAAACCTAAGTTATGTTCCATGCCTATTTCAGCCGCTTCACAAACTTGTGCAGGGCTTGCACCCATCAGTTCAGCTAGACCAGCCGCAGCCATTGAGCAAGATACGCCTACTTCACCTTGGCAGCCAACTTCAGCACCTGAAATAGATGCGTTAGTTTTATATAGGATACCTACAGCGCCTGAAGCAAGGTAGAATTTAGTGTATTCATCACGGCCTAATGGACGGATAAATTTGTTGTAGTAAGCAAGTACGGCAGGGATGATACCTGCAGCGCCATTGGTTGGTGCTGTCACAACACGACCGCCGGCCGCATTCTCTTCACTTACTGCAAGTGCGAACATGTTAACCCAGTCAATGATGTTCATTGGATCTGAACTGAAACCGTCGTTTGATTCAAGTTGACGTTTAAGTGCTGCGGCACGACGTGGAACACGTAATGGACCCGCTAATAAGCCTTCTGTTCTACAGCCACGCTCAATACCTTCAGACATCGTTGTCCAAATGTTTGAGAATTGCGAAAATGTCTCTTTATCTGAGCGGAATGCTCTTTCGTTTTCAGCCATAACTGCGCTGATTGATAGACCATTTTCTTGGCAATGTTCTACAAGTTTTGCTGCGCTGTTAAATGGGTATTTAACGTCAGCTGTTTCACCTTGCGTTAGACCGAAGTTTTCTTCGTCAACGATGAAACCGCCACCAGTAGAGTAATAAGTTTTTGAAAATACAACTTCGTTAGCGATCCAAGCATGGATCTTCAAACCGTTTTCATGTAATTCAAGTGGTTCATCGATGAAGTTCATCGCGCTCGCTGGGAAGTCTACTGTATGGCAATGTAGACCGATAGGTAAGCGACGTGTTTGTTCTACACGTTGAACGAATTCTGGAATTGCATCAATATCAACGGTCTCTGGTAAGTTACCAGCAAGACCCATTAAGATAGCGGTATCAGTATGATGACCTTTACCTGTTAGCGATAATGAACCATGCACATCCACTGTGATTTGAGTGACTTCTCGGATTTTTCCTGTCGCTCGTAAATCATCGATAAATTGCTTGGCAGCTTTCATTGGGCCAACAGTATGTGAGCTCGAAGGACCAATACCAATTTTATAGATATCGAATACACTGATCATAATTTTTCCTCAGCAGATGCTTAAGTTTATAAGCTAAACAATTGATGTTAACGAAGTTGTTAACTAAAATAGGATGAGAGATTAAAATATTTTTTAATCTCTCAATTTTATTTTCACTATGATAGAGGTTTCATAAAAAAAAACAACACCGAACTAGTGCCCTAAGCTGTTAATTTGACTTTGAGCCCATATAAAAAATTGTGTCCTTATTAGATTATAGTTGATGTGGACTGTTGGTGCGCTGAGTTATAGTTTCTATATCTATGTAGGTAATTATGTAGGCGCTTGTTTTATAACAAAACATTTATCTACATGTGAATAAGCCAATGGTCAATAAGTAAAAGTACAAACAGTAACATGAGATGAATGATGGAAAATTTGAAGGTATTAAATGCAGTATTTCTTTGTGGGTTAAATTTCAACTTATAAGCATATTGAACAAAAATAACGCCTAATATAGTTGTGCCAATTAAATAAAACATGCCACTGAGCTGAGTTAACCAAGGCAGCCAAGTTACAGGTAATAGCAAGAAGGTATATAAAAGAATAAGGGTTTTAGTGTATTCACTACCATGGGTAACTGGCAGCATAGGAATTTTGGCTTTGGCATATTCTTTTTCTTTATGAATAGCTAGAGCCCAGAAGTGCGGCGGTGTCCAAGTAAAAATAATCATCACTAGCAACCAAGCTTGCCCTGTTACTTCTCCTGTCATAGCAACCCAACCTAATAACGGTGGCGTTGCGCCTGCTAGTCCGCCAATTGCAATATTTTGTGGCGTGGCTCTTTTTAAATACATGGTATAAACCACAGCATAGCCGATCAAGCTAGCGAAAGTAAGCCAAGCAGTAAGAGCATTGACGAAGTAGAATAAAATGATCATGCCCGTCACTGCCATGCTGGTTGCAAATATAATGGCTTTCGGTGTGCTGACTTTGTTTTGCACCAGTGGCCGTTGATGTGTTCGCGTCATGATGGCATCAATACGTTGGTCGAGGATATGGTTGTAAGCTGCTGCTGCCGCAGACATTAGTCCGATTCCTACTAATGCTGGAACGAGTAATTGCAGAGGGGGTAATGTTGGTAAAGCTAGTACCATTCCGACTAATGCTGTTAATAGCAATAAAGCGACAACTTTAGGTTTAGTTAGTTGGTAATAAGCCTGCCAATTTTGAGTTACTGGGGTTGCGGCGATGGAATTATTCATACTGTCTCCTGCAAATTTTTTCGGTATAACCACAATAATGTGATTAATGTGGTTAGAAGTAATGCTGCAACTAGATTATGTGCAACTGCAATTGCTAAAGGTAACTGCAGATAAACATTTGATATGCCAAGCACGACTTGTAGAGTTAGCGTTACCAATAATACGGCTGATAAGGTTTGGATTGTGGTGGAACTGCTTTTATAAAATATTGAAACCGCGGTGAACAATAGATAAAGGAAAGTGATAGCTGCCCAAAGTCTGTGACTGATATGAATATTCATGCGAGTAATGGTATCAAATACCCCATATTGATAGCTCTCTGCTGTTGGCGGTAAACGCAGTGCATTGAATAAAGAATAGTTCTGTAGCCAATCGCCATTACATATCGGAAATTCGTTGCAAACGATGGCAGCATAATTAGCGCTCGTCCAGCCACCTAAGGCTATTTGGATAATTAATACTGGGATAGCGAGCAGATAAATATTCAAGTCACTTATCTTTTTATGATTAGTTTTATTTCCTGCTGCAATTAAGCTATCGATTAAACGCAATCGAAGTAGCGTCAAGAAAGACAGGATAGCAAAACCGCCAAGTAAATGACCCATTACAATTAATGGCTGTAGATTCAGAGTGACGGTCAGCATGCCAAGGAATGCTTGGAATAGCACTAACAGGCAGATACCTGCGGCTAATAGCTGTTGCTTTTTAATGTGGAGGCTGACAATAAATATAGCCAATATAGTCATGCCTAATAACCCTGCTAAATAGCGATGGATCATTTCATTCCAGGCTTTATGTACTTCAATAGGCTGATTGGGAAAAGCTTGTTGAGCAATATTAAGATCGTTTTCACTGCTTGGCACTATATTGAAGCCATAACAACCAGGCCAATCAGGGCAGCCAAGTCCAGCATCAGTTAAGCGGGTGTAAGCCCCAAGTGCAATAACTAATAGTGCTAGTATTAATGCGGCGTTAACCAGTTTGCTCATACGATATCCCTATAAATAGCAGGTATGAATTACCCAATCTTGGAGATTTTTAAGAGTCGTTTCATATCTTTTAATAATCCAGCTGAAATACTGACGGCATTTTCGTACTCGGCAGGAAATTGATATTGCATAAAGGCATTACCAAGCGGATCGACGAGGTACAATGTATTAAGGGTGAACTCTTGGTTATTTATATTGGCTGAAATGATGCTTGGTAAGGGAATATCTTTAACTGCTAGTTTGTTGTTATTCTTTAGTTTGAGCTCAGATGTCGCTGTTAATTTGTTAACTGCAGACAACAGGTAAGTTTGTACTCGCTCACCTTCAGCCGCAAGCAAAATATGGACTTGTTGTATTTGCCAAAGGCTCTGTAGGCATTGTTCATTACAATGTTTAGGTGGGTTATACAGCATTAGCCATGCATTTGAGGTATTGGAAATGGTGATTGGAGGTGAGATTAGCTGACCTGAATTGGTTTCTGCACCTTGATACCAACCGTTCATTAATACTAATTTCGCAAAGATAATTGGCGCGATAAAAAGTACCAACATTATATAGAGAGGTTTCTTCTGCATATTATTCATCCTTGTATACGCATTACCGTAAGATTTAAAATTTAGTCTTCAACCATATAATGCTGCTAACAAATATAGCAGCCCCTAACGCAAACCACTGGACAGCATAGGCAATATGTTTCTCCGGCGGCATAACCGTGATAGTCCAATTTTTGATAAAGCCAAGTTTAGTGTCGTTATCCAGCTGTAATAATAGCGGTGCAAGCTCATATGGAATATGCGATTGTATATCGCTAGTTACGGTTTTTTGGACTCGTAACACGCCCTGTTCCGTCATCATGGCATTATCACCCAGCAGTAATGGCGAGCCTTGAGGAAGACTTAAATTGCCTGTAATTGAAAAGTCGCCTTCGAAGCGCTTAATTTTCGGTAATTGGGATCTTTGTTGTGTTGCTCTTATCCAACCTAAATTGACTAAAATTGTTCTGTGCTGAGAAGTAAAAGGTAAATATAAATGATAACCCGCTTGTTTATTATTGATTTGATTGTCTAATAAAATTGGATGCTCATTATCAAAATAGCCAGATAAACGAATTGGTTGGTGTAAGTTAGCAAGGGTTATATTGTTTAAAGTGGTGAGTAATATCTGTGGCGCATCAAGTAATTGCCGTTTCTCTTCAGCACGATCTAATTGCCAAAAACCCAGCCATACACAAACAGATAATGCGAGAAATGCAAACGCAGAGAAAGATAGTCGCCGCGTAATATTCTTCTGTGGCAATTCTTTCTGAGTGCTAACTTGCATTTAAACCTTTGATTATTAATTCAAGATATAAATTTAAGCATAGCGGTGTTTCAACGGAGTTGCCGTAATCTTTAGTTGGGATGTAGGATTAGCAAAGAATGGTTTATATTTACAAAAAATAGGGGTAAAGGTTTACCCCTAAATTACGTTTATTATTTCACTTGCCAATGGATCTGTTCACCACCGCGGATTGGCACCATTTCAGCTTGACCTAATGTCAGCGTTTTTGGTACGTCCCAAGATACTTTTTCTAATTCAATTGTATCTTTATTGCGTGGTAACCCATAAAAATCAGGACCGTTAAAACTGGTGAAAGCTTCTAATTTGTCGAGTGAATTTTCTTGTTCGAACACTTCTGCATATAACTCAACTGCAGCGTGAGATGTATAAGCACCAGCACAACCACAAGCGGATTCTTTTTTATCAACGGCGTGTGGCGCTGAATCTGTACCCAAGAAAAATTTAGTACTGCCACTGGTTGCAGCTTTAATTAATGCTGATTGATGAGTATTGCGTTTTAATATTGGTAAGCAGTAGAAGTGTGGTTTGATACCGCCAACTAACATGTGATTACGGTTATACAAAAGGTGATGTGCAGTAATTGTTGCTGCTACATTCGGTCCCGCATTCTCTACAAATTTGACAGCATGGGCTGTAGTAATATGTTCTAAGACGATTTTTAATTCTGGGAAATCATTGACTACTGATTTTAAAATGGTATCTAGATAAACTTTTTCACGGTCAAAAATATCGATATCATGATCTGTTACTTCGCCATGCAGTAATAACGGCATACCAGCATTTTGTAATGCAGTTAAAGCAGGATAAATATTTTTTATCGAAGTAACACCTGATGCTGAGTTTGTTGTCGCACCAGCTGGATAGAGTTTAGCCGCATAGATAATACCGCTGGCTTTAGCTGCTTGAATGTCTTCAGGGGTTGTATCATCAGTGAGGTAGATAGTCATCAACGGCGCAAATGTTGACTGGGATGGAATCTGAGCAATAATTCGTTGGTGGTATTCGTGGGCGAGTTTGGTATTAGTTACTGGAGGCTCTAGGTTTGGCATTACGATTGCCCGACCCATATAGCGGCTAATATCGCCAACCGTATGCTTTAGTGCATCACCGTCTCTTAAATGCAGATGCCAATCGTCTGGGCGTGTTATTACTAAATTGTCCATTTTCATCCTCCGTCACTAATTTCCGGAGATTCTAAAGAGTTATATATACTAAGTCAAAGTGCATGAGGTAAATTATGTACTTTGACTTTTATAAACGTGAAATCATGATTTATAAAATATAAACCGTGATAAATAGTATTATCCAAACTACATCGACGAAATGCCAATACCAAGCTGATGCCGCGAAGGCAAAATGTTCGTTTGGAGTAAAGTGGTCAGCCATAGTTCGAAATAACATAATTGTTAGCATTATCACACCAAGTGTCACATGCATGCCGTGAAACCCTGTTAGCAGATAAAAAGTATTGCCATATACACCGGAATCAAAGCGCAGCGCTAGTTCTTGATAAGCGTGAATATACTCTTCAGCTTGGAAAAATAAAAACGTGAAGCCTAATAAAACCGTTACGGTCAGAAATGCAGTTAACAGTTTTCGATGGTTTTTTAATAAGGCATGATGAGCGTAATGCAGTGTAATTGACGACGTCACAAGGATTGCAGTGTTAATCAGCGGTAATCCATACCAAGACATGGCTTGAGTCTGTACGCCTGAAGGCGTTTCTGTTAAGGGCCATCTTGGAATGAAGTCAGCCCACAATACTGAGTGCGTCATGATATTATTACCTTCACCACCTAACCAAGGAATGGATAAGTTGCGCAAATAAAAAAGTACCCCGAATAAAGCCACAAAAAACATTACCTCAGAAAAAATAAACCATAACATTCCGAGTTTAAATGAGTGACTCAGTTGTTTACTGTATAAGCCCTGCATTGACTCTTTGATCACATCTCTAAACCAACAAAACAGCATGAAAAGCAAAATACTGATTCCAAAGAATAAAATCGGCAAGCCTACATTATTCTCATCTGATGATGCAAACCTAACAGTCGTTGCAGCGCCAATCGCGATAATAAATAATGCGATAGCGCCGACTAGAGGCCAAATACTGCTTGCTGGGACGTAATAATTTTGTGGTTTATGGTTTTCTTCGCTATTCATAATGAGCTCCTACCGCATTGTTATTTCAGTTACGTCGGGCTCATTATTAAACAGCGTATAGGCGAGCGTTAACGTTGTAATATCGTCAGGTATATTCGGATCTATGTAGAAAGTTAAAGGCATAAATACTTGTTGCTTAGCTGACAACGGTTGTTCTAGAAAACAAAAGCATTCTGTCTTTACTAAGTATTGAGCGCCAATTCCTGGAGTTATAGAAGGAACGGCTCGGCCAATGGTATTTTTATTACTGTTATTGGTGGCGATAAAACGAATTTCTTTTCTTTCCCCAGGGTGAACTTGTATTCGTTTCACTTCAGGCTTGAACTGCCACGGTAATTTTTTATTGAGATAGGTAACAAACTCAACTGTAACAGTGCGTGACTTGTCTGCTTGTACTACCGTCGTGTCATCTGCGCGAGAATAATCTTTGCCATTTAGCCCCGTTACATCGCAAAATACGTCGTAAAGAGGCACTAATGCAAAGCCAAAAAAGAACATGCCGAGTGTCGTAAATAACAACATTCGAAGTTGTTTTTTTATTTTGATATCTTGCATCATTTTACCTCAGGAGGTGTATCAAAAGTATGATAAGGCGCTGGTGATGGTACCGTCCATTCTAAGCCTTCAGCACCTTCCCAAGGTTTTGCTGGTGCTTTTGTGCCGCCTTTTACGGCTTTAATCAATACTGCAACAAAAAGCAGTTGTGATAAACCAAACAAGAATCCGCCAATACTGACAATTTGGTTTATATCGGCAAATTGCAGAGCGTAATCTGGAATACGCCTAGGCATACCGGCTAATCCGAGGAAATGCATTGGGAAAAATAGGATGTTTACTGAAATTAACGAACACCAAAAGTGCCATTTACCCAATGTTTCATTGAACATGTGACCGCTCCATTTCGGTAGCCAGTAATAGGCAGCGGCCATAATCGAGAATACTGCTCCAGTGACTAGCACGTAATGAAAATGAGCAACAACAAAGTAGGTATCGTGATATTGAAAATCAGCAGGTGTTATCGCTAACATCAACCCTGAGAAACCGCCTATGGTAAACAATACAATAAAGGCCAACGCAAACAACATCGGTACTTCAAAGGTTATAGAACCTCGCCATAACGTCGATACCCAGTTAAATATTTTCACTCCAGTAGGAACTGAAATGAGCATGGTGCAATACATAAAGAATAATTCTGCTGCCAGTGGTAAACCTACAGTAAACATGTGATGAGCCCAAACAGTAAAACTCAAAATTGCAATTGATGCGGTCGCGTAGACCATGGAGTGATAACCAAATAATTGCTTACGCGCAAAGGTTGGAATAATGGCTGAAATGATGCCAAAAGAAGGCAGGATCATAATATAAACTTCAGGGTGACCGAAAAACCAAAATACGTGTTGGAATAAAACCGGATCACCCCCCCCTGCGGCATCAAAGAAACTGGTGCCAAAATACTTATCGGTGAGCACCATGGTGACGGCACCGGCTAATACAGGCATCACTGCAATAAGTAAAAAGGCGGTAATTAACCAAGTCCAAACAAACATCGGCATTTTCATCATAGTCATGCCAGGTGCGCGCATATTGAAGATAGTAACGATGACGTTAATAGCCCCCATTATCGAGCTTATGCCCATTAAATGAACTGAAAATACAAACATTGCGGTACTGTCTGGACTGTATTTAGTTGAAAGCGGAGGATAAAACGTCCAGCCAAAATTAGGGCCTCCCCCCTCAGTAAATAATGAAGAAATTAATAACGTGAAAGCAAATGGTAAGATCCAAAAACTCCAGTTATTCATTCGTGGTAGGGCCATATCCGGCGCACCAATCATCAAAGGTATCATCCAGTTAGCTAAACCCACAAACGCAGGCATCACCGCGCCAAATACCATGATCAAGCCGTGTGAGGTCGTCATCTGGTTAAAGAAGTTCGGTTCTACAAATTGTAATCCAGGCTGAAATAATTCAGCTCGAATTATCATCGCCATAAAACCGCCAGTGAAAAACATGAGTAAACTGAACCACAAGTATAAAGTGCCAATGTCTTTATGGTTAGTCGAAAAAATCCAACGTTTTATCCCTGTCGGTGCTGCATGGTGATCATCGGTATGCATTGGTTCAGTACTTGCTGATGTTGACTGGCTAATATTATCTTTCATATGCGTATCGCTCATAAGTCAGCCCTTACTTAGTTGTTTGTGATGTTGCTATATCAGCAGATTGAACGGTATCGCCAGTATTATTACCCCAAGCATTACGTTCATAAGTAATGACTGCAGCCAGTTCTGTTTTAGTTAGCTGGTTACTATAAGCGGCCATTGCTGTACCAGCTTTACCGTGAAGGACAATACTTATATGCTCAGCTAAAGGACCCAAAGCTATACTACTGTCTCGCAAAGCGGGAAATGCTCCAGGAATACCTTGCCCGCTTGCTTGATGGCAGGCTGCACAATTGCTGGTATAGACTTGTTCTCCAATGACCATTAATTCATTTAAGGACAGGCTGGTTGTTAAGCTGTCTTGTTCTTGGCGGAGGGCTTCTTGTTGAGCAAGTTTAGCTTTGACCAACCAATCATCAAACTCTGATTCAGGGACTGCTTTTACAACGATGGGCATGAAACCATGATCTTTTCCGCATAACTCAGCACATTGGCCGCGATAAACACCGACGTCATTGATACGTGTCCAGGCTTCATTAATAAATCCTGGGTTGGCGTCTTTTTTTACTGAAAAAGCGGGTACCCACCATGAATGGATCACGTCGTCGGCGGTAATCAGAAAGCGTATTTTTTTATTGATAGGTAAGACAAGGACGTTATCAACGTCTTTTAAGTAGTTAGGTTTTTTATCTATTTGATTATTTATTTCTTCTTGGCTAGTGGTTAAGCGACTATAGAATTCTATGTCATCATTAAAATATTTGTAGTGCCATTTCCATTGTGAACCTGTTATTTGAATTGTTATATCAGCTTGTTCGGTATCTTCCATAAGAATAAGTGCTTGGGTGGAGGGGATGGCCATGGCGATGAGTATCACGATGGGAATAGCAGTCCAAATAATTTCGACTGTGGTGCTTTCATGGAATGATGCTGCAACAGCGCCTTTTGATTTTCGGTGCTTATAGAGAGACCAAAACATCACGCCGAAAACAATCAGAGCAATTGCGATACAGATATACAAGATCGTCATGTGTAGGTTGTAAACGGTGTGGCTTATCTCGGTAACACCTTGAGTCATGTTAATTGTCGATTCTTGGGCTTGAGCTTTGTTTTTAATTTGGAATAAAAAAAGCCCTACAAAGACGATTATCTTTGAGATCACTTTTGGCGAATTCGATATGGCTAAATAATTGGTGATATATTTGGATATATACACACAACCTCCCTGTTATAATTCATGACAGATTAATTTCATAAGCTAACCAAAGAGTGAATTACAGCTCCATTTAGCAATGTGTCATTGCATAAATAATTCACGTATTTTTTGAAGTATAGATATTGCTTTTTAACTATTGTAAATAAAATGTTACGCCTCAAACGTCGCTTTCTTAAAAGACTGTTTAAGTTGCACTATTTGTTGGTGTAAATCACTAATATGGTGAGAGACTGATTGCATTAATTCAGGATTGTTTTTCTCATTCTCACTATTAAGACGCATGACTTTCAATTTAATAACCTGGGTTTCTCTTATTAATTTGGTTATTTCTTCAGTCATTACTTTGTTGGTGTACCGCTCTTTTAGGGATTGTAGTTGAGATGAAAATTCAGCAAATGTGTTTTCAATTTCAATAATAGTCATAACCAGCCTCTACTGCTAAATTGTCCAGCTTGTAGCCTCATTCACTATTTATGGCATTAGCTGAATTGTTTGATAAATAATTATAGGCAAAATTTTCTAACTTGGATGGTGAGGAAGTGAGCAACTGAAACCACTAAGCAAAGTGAATACGACATTTTTAAGCTTTATTAAATCAAAAATGCTTTTTTGTTCTTGAATTTTTAATTTTCATCCATACATTATAAGCATTCATAATATATCAGTGCTATTTAGACTAACAAAGCTCGATTTTTATTGCTCTGCTAGCTATAATATTGCGTCATAAATTTCCAGTTGGAAATGTTATAAATTACTTAGAGGTATCTAAATGCAAGTTTCTGTAGAAACGACTCAAGGCCTAGAACGCCGTTTAACTATCACAGTTCCAGCTGAAACAGTTAGCAAAGAAATTCAAAAGCGTATTATCGGTTTATCTAAAACTCAACGTATCGATGGTTTCCGTCCAGGTAAAGTGCCAGTTAAAGTTATCCAAAAACGTTTTGGTGCTGCTGTAGCTGAAGAAGTCGCTGGTGAAGTTATGCAACGTAATTTCTATGAAGCTGTTGTAGCTGAAAAATTAAACCTTGCTGGCGCACCAACTTTAGAACCAACTCAAGTTAAAGAAGGCGAAGATTTTTCTTTCACTGCAATTCTTGAAGTTTATCCTGAGTTTGAAGTGGCTGGTGTTGAAACATTAGAAATCGAAAAATCAGTTGCTGAAGTTAAAGATGCTGATATCGATAGCATGATTGAAACACTGCGTAAGCAACACGCTGAGTGGGTTGTTGTAGATCGCGCGGCTGAAGCTAACGATCAAGTTAAACTTGATTTTAACGGTAGCATCGACGGTGAAGAATTCGAAGGCGGTAAAGCTGAAGATTTCACACTAGCTATGGGCCAAGGTCGTATGATCCCTGGTTTCGAAGAAGGTATCGTAGGTAAATCTGCAGGCGAAGAGTTCACTGTTGAAGTGCTATTCCCTGAAGAATACCATGCTGAAAACCTTAAAGGTAAAACAGCAAGCTTTGCTATCAACCTTAAAGCAGTAGAAACTCAAGAATTACCTGAAATCACTCCTGAGTTCGTAGGTAAATTTGGTGTTGAAGACGGCACTTTAGAATCTCTTAAAGTTGAAATCAGCAAAAACATGGCTCGTGAACTTGAGCAAGCGGTAAAAGCTGATACTAAAACTAAAGTTTTAGACGCACTTGTTAACAAAAATGATATCGAAGTTCCTGGTGCATTAGTTAAGCAAGAAATCGAGACTTTACGTGAACAAGCAATGCAACGCTTCGGTCAAATGGCGCCACAAAATGCGCCAGAACTTCCTGATGAGTTATTTGCAGAGCAAGCAAGCCGTCGTGTTAAAATTGGTCTAGTTCTAGGTGAATTCATCAAAGTAAGTGAAATCACTGCTGATGACGCACGTGTTCAAGAAATGATTTCTTCTATGGCTTCTGCTTACGAAGATCCAACTGAAGTTATCGCATACTACAAAGACAATGCACAAGCATTAGAAAATGTACGTAACGTAGCAGTTGAAGATCAAGCTATTGATTTAATTCTAGATAAAGCTCAAGTAACTGAAACAGAAGTTGCTTTTGAAGAATTAATGAATAAAGCGACTCAAAACGCATAATTGTTTATAAGATTGAACAATATACGTAATTAAACGCTATAATGGCTCGAGTGAGGTATTCACTTGGGCCATTTTTATTTAGGGATGATTATATGTCACATTTCTTCAATGATATCACAGAGTCTCCGTCAAACACGTTAGTGCCGATGGTTGTTGAACAAACATCAAAAGGCGAGCGTTCGTATGATATCTATTCTCGACTTTTAAAAGAGCGAGTGATCTTTTTAACTGGAGAAGTTGAAGATCACATGGCTAATCTTGTGGTTGCTCAATTGTTATTTTTAGAATCTGAAAACCCAGATAAAGATATTTTCCTGTATATTAATTCTCCAGGCGGCTCAGTAAGTGCTGGTATGTCTATTTATGACACCATGCAGTTTATTAAACCGAATGTAAGTACAGTATGTATGGGAATGGCAGCAAGTATGGGGGCATTTTTACTTGCTGGTGGTGAAAAAGGTAAGCGTTATGCATTACCAAACGCTAAAATAATGATCCATCAACCACTTGGCGGCTACCAAGGTCAAGCTTCAGATATCGAAATTCACGCTAATGAAATTATTAAAACTAAGCGTAAATTAAACGAAATTTTAGCTGAACATACAGGCCAAGAATATGATCGTCTTGCTGCTGATACAGACCGTGATAATTTCATGACTTCAGAAGAAGCTGTTGAATATGGTCTTATTGACGGTTTATTAACAAAACGTGTTTAAGTAATTTTTGACAGGTCTATTGTCTTCTAGCCATAATTAGCTGGTGATACTTTAAATCTGTAATGTGAGGTTATCGAATGACAGAAACAAAAAGTGGGGATAACGGCAAACTTCTTTACTGTTCTTTTTGTGGTAAAAGCCAACACGAAGTTCGTAAATTGATTGCTGGCCCATCTGTCTACATTTGTGATGAATGTGTCGATCTTTGTAACGATATTATTCGTGAAGAGATTAAAGAAATAGCACCGAAGAGAGATGGTGATGAATTACCAACTCCTCATGATATTCGCGCTAAATTAGATGATTATGTTATTGGCCAAGAACATGCTAAGAAAGTTTTAGCTGTAGCTGTATATAACCACTACAAACGTTTACGTAATGGCGACACTTCTAACGGTGTTGAATTAGGTAAAAGTAACATCTTACTTATCGGACCAACTGGTAGTGGTAAAACACTATTAGCTGAAACGCTAGCGAGAATTTTAGATGTGCCTTTCACTATGGCAGACGCAACGACATTAACTGAAGCCGGTTATGTTGGTGAAGATGTTGAAAACATCATTCAGAAGCTTCTGCAAAAATGTGATTATGATGTGGAGAAAGCGCAACGTGGTATCGTTTATATTGATGAAATCGATAAGATCTCACGTAAATCTGATAACCCATCAATTACTCGAGATGTGTCTGGTGAAGGTGTTCAACAGGCGTTATTGAAATTAATTGAAGGTACTGTTGCGTCAGTTCCACCACAAGGTGGTCGTAAGCATCCACAACAAGAGTTCTTGCAAGTCGATACCTCTAAGATATTGTTTATTTGTGGTGGTGCATTTGCTGGCTTAGATAAAGTTATTGATATGCGAACTAATGTAGGTGCAAGTATTGGTTTTGGTGCAGAAGTGAAGGGTGAAGCTGAAAAAGCAACATTGTCACAAATTTTCGCTAAAGTTGAGCCTCAAGATCTAGTTAAATTTGGTTTGATCCCTGAATTTATCGGACGTCTGCCAGTTACTGCGACATTAACTGAATTAGATGAAGCTGCGCTTATTCAAATCTTAACTCAGCCTAAAAATGCATTAACTAAACAGTATGCTGCATTATTTGGCTTGGAAGATGTTGAACTAGAATTCCGCGAAGATGCATTAACGGAAATTGCGAAAAAAGCAATGTCTCGTAATACTGGTGCTCGTGGTTTACGTTCTATTGTTGAAAGCGTATTGCTTGATACTATGTATGACTTACCTTCTGTTGAAAACATCAGCAAGGTAGTTATTGATGAGTCTGTTATTAAAGAAGAATCAACACCGATTCTAATTTATGAAAACGCAGATAATCAGGCCGCAATTGCAGAGTAGTGTTAGCTTTTTAAACAGTTAATCAATAAAAGGGGCTTAATGCCCCTTTTTTTATATTATTTTTCATATTTTTAGCTCCTAACATTGATTGTTTAGTAATAACCCCTATATATTCAATATTATCCCTTAGTCCAGTTTCATAAGTGAGGACAAGATGAATTTTGAGCGTACGGAACGCGTAGATATACCTGTATTGCCATTGCGTGATGTTGTGGTTTATCCCCACATGGTAATTCCTTTGTTTATTGGTCGAGAGAAATCGATTCTTTGTCTTGAAGCCGCAATGGATACAGATAAACAAATATTTTTAGTTGCACAAAAAGATGCTGCATTAGATGATCCCGGTGTGGATGATTTACATCATGTTGGTACTGTAGCTAATATCCTCCAAATGCTGAAACTACCTGATGGCACTGTAAAAGTGTTAGTTGAAGGTACGCAAAGGGCAAAATTAAATAGCTTAAATACGACTGACGAATACTTTAATGCTGAAATTGAGTTTATCGCTTCAGATTCAGTTTCTGATGAGGAAGAAGACGTATTAATTCGTTCTGCAGTCGGCCAGTTCGAAGGTTACATAAAGTTAAATAAAAAAATTCCTGTTGAAGTATTAACTTCAGTCACTGCTATTGATGAAGCCGCTCGTTTGGCTGACACTATGGCTGCGCACATGCCATTAAAATTAGAAGATAAACAGACTGTTCTAGAGCTAAGTAATGTGGCTGAACGTCTGGAATTCCTGATGGCGCAGATGGAATCTGAAATCGACTTGTTACACGTTGAAAAGAAAATTAGAACTCGTGTGAAAAAGCAGATGGAAAAAAGCCAGCGTGAGTACTATCTGAATGAGCAAATGAAGGCAATTCAGAAAGAACTCGGAGAATCTGAAGACGGTGTTGATGAGTTTGAGCAATTGTCTGAAAAGATTGAACAAGCGCAAATGCCTGAAGAAGCAAAGCAAAAAACAGTTGCTGAATTAAGTAAGTTGAAAATGATGTCACCAATGTCTGCTGAAGCAACGGTTGTGCGTAGCTACATTGACTGGATGATTTCAGTGCCTTGGAAAAAACGTTCTAAGGTGAAAAAAGATATTGGTAAAGCACTGGAAGTGTTGGATTCAGACCATTTTGGCTTAGATAAGGTCAAAGAGCGTATTCTTGAGTATCTTGCTGTGCAAAGCCGAGTTAACAAGCTAAAAGGTCCTATCCTTTGCCTTGTTGGTCCTCCAGGTGTGGGTAAAACATCTTTAGGGCAATCGATTGCTAGAGCTACTGGACGTAAATACGTTCGTATGGCGTTAGGTGGTGTACGTGATGAAGCGGAAATTCGTGGGCATCGTCGTACTTATATTGGCTCTATGCCGGGTAAACTGATCCAAAAAATGGCCAAAGTGGAAGTTCGTAATCCGTTGTTCTTACTTGACGAAATTGATAAAATGGCTTCAGATATGCGTGGCGATCCAGCATCGGCATTATTAGAAGTGCTCGATCCAGAACAAAATACGTCATTTAACGATCACTATCTTGAAGTTGATTATGATTTATCCGATGTCATGTTCGTTGCAACGTCAAATTCGATGAATATTCCTGGTCCTTTGTTAGATCGTATGGAAGTTATCCGTCTTTCCGGCTACACCGAAGATGAAAAACTTAATATTGCTAAACAGCATTTATTGAGTAAACAGATTAAACGTAATGGCTTAAAAGAAAGTGAAATTGCGATAGAAGATAGTGCCATCATGGGTATTATTCGTTATTACACTCGTGAAGCTGGCGTGCGTTCTCTCGAACGTGAAATCTCAAAGATTTGCCGTAAGGCAGTTAAGCAAATTTTATTAGATAAAAAACTAAAAGCGGTCACTGTAAACCAAGATAATTTGTCAGAGTACCTTGGTGTGCAGCGCTTTGATTTTGGTAAGACTGAAAGCGAAAGTCGTGTCGGTCAAGTCACTGGCTTAGCATGGACTGAAGTGGGTGGTGATCTATTAACCATCGAAACTACATCTGTTCCGGGCAAAGGTAAACTGAATTACACTGGTTCACTTGGTGAAGTGATGCAAGAGTCAATTCAAGCTGCGATGACCGTAGTACGTTCTCGTGCTGAGAAGTTGCGTATTAATAATGACTTCTACGAGAAACGTGATATTCACGTCCATGTACCTGAAGGTGCTACGCCCAAAGATGGTCCAAGTGCCGGTATCGCAATGTGTACGGCATTAGTCTCAAGTTTAACGGGTAATCCAGTTCGAGCGAACGTAGCTATGACGGGGGAAATCACATTACGTGGTGAAGTATTACCAATTGGTGGTTTAAAAGAGAAATTGCTAGCTGCTCACCGTGGTGGTATTAAGCTTGTACTCATTCCAAAAGAAAATGAACGCGACCTTGAAGAGCTCCCTGCTAACGTTATTGGTGATTTAGACATTCGCCCTGTACGTTGGATTGATGACGTTTTAAAGCTTGCTTTAGAGAATGATCCAGATGGTTTTGAAGTCATAAATAAATAATAGCATTTAGTTAGAGCGAGATGTAGGTACTTGAATCGAAGCTCTAACATTGCTATAACCCTTACTGAATCAGACTCGTTAATAAAATTTTAGAAAATTATAGCAATAATAATTGCCAAACTTAGGGGATGAAAGTGAATAAAGCTCAACTAATTGATCGTGTTGCATCGGGAGCTGATGTGTCAAAAGCAGCAGCAGGACGTGCAATTGATGCCATGATAGAATCAATATCTGACACGCTTGCAAGTGATGATTCTGTCACCTTGGTTGGTTTTGGTACTTTTAGTGTGAAAGAGCGTTCAGCAAGAGTTGGGCGTAATCCACAGACTGGTGCTGAGATTCAAATTGCAGCATCAAAATCACCTGGTTTTAAAGCTGGCAAATTATTAAAAAATGCTTTAAAAGCTTAATTTCAATAAGCATTAAGTCAAAGCGTGCCTAAGGTGCGCTTTGTTATTATTTAGTGTATCGCAGTTTAGAGAATACAAATATGTTAGAAAAATTCCGCGAAGGCTCACAAGGTCCCGGCGCAAAAATTATCTTAGGTGCAGTTATCGTCACTTTTGCTTTAGCTGGTGTAAGTAGTTATTTAGGTGGTAATAGCACACAGACTGTTGCATCTATTAACGGTGTAGACATTTCAACCCAAGCTTTGGAAATGCAAGTTCGTAACGATCGTTCGCGTTTAGAGCAACAGCAAGGCGAAACATTTGCTGCACGTTGGGAAGAACCTGCATTCCAAGAGCAAGTTCGTCAACAATCTCTTAATACCTTAATTTCACAGAATCTATTACGCCAAATGGCTGAAGACCTTGAATTACGTATTGGTGATAAACAAGTTCGCGAATACATTTTTGGTATGGATGAATTTAAAACCGATGGTCAATTTAACGAAGAGCGTTATATCAGCATTTTACGTCAAAATGGTATGTCTCCAGCGCAGTTTGTAGATCGTTTACGCGCTGACTTTACTCAACAACAGTTAACGTCAGCATTAGTTAATTCTGATTTCAGCCTACCGAGTGAAATTAAGCAACTCGCTGAACTACAAGGTCAGCAACGTAAATTGAGTTTACTTTCAATTCCTGCGGCTAAATTTTCGCAAGGTATTGAAGTTACAGATACTGAAATTGCAGTTTATTATGAAGAGCGTAAAGCAAGTTTTCAAACTCAAGCCCAAGCATCTGTTGATTATATCCTTTTAGATATGAATAAAATAAGTGCAGATATCCAGTTAGAAGATGATGCAGCGCTTAATTTCTATCAAGAGCATATCGAAGATTATAAGCAAGCGGATAAGCGTAAAGTTGCGCATATTCTTGTTGCTTTCAATGATGATGAATCAGCTGCGAAACAAAAAGCGGATAAATTGCTGCAAGAAATACAAGCTGGTGCTGACTTTGCTGACGTTGCGAAAGCATCATCAGATGACACATTTAGTGGTGAAGAAGGCGGTGAACTGGATTGGCTTGAAAAAGGCATCATGGATCCTGCATTCGAAGCGGCGGCATTTGAACTTGCTAATGTAGGTGATATAAACGCTACCGTTGTGAAAAGTAACTTCGGTTATCACCTAATTAAATTGTTGGCTGTTAAACCCGGCAAGGTTAAAGAGTTTGCTGAAGTCGAAGTTAATATTACTGAACGTTTGAAGAATGAGTTAGCCGTAACTCGCTTTGATGAACTAGCTGAGACGTTAGCAGAACAAGCATTTGAAGTACCTGATTCATTAGATGTTGCAGCAAATGAAACTGGTTTAGAACTCGTATCTTCAGCATTGTTCACAATGAATAATGCACCAGCACCATTAGACAATAATGCAGTAGCGGGTTTAATTTTTAATGCTGACTTTATTGATGAAAATGTTAACTCTGAAATTATTAATCTTACAGATGAGTTAAGCATTGTCGTTCGCTTGAATGATTATAAAGCACAAGCAACTAAATCATTAGAAGATGTGAAAAGTGAAATAAAGCAACGTTTAACAGCGAATAAAGCAGAGCGTAAAGCTCAGCAATTTATGCAAACGTTGATTGCCAAATTAGAAACGAACGAAAGTATTGATGCTGATTTAAATACCTTAGGTGTTAAATTTTCTACAGCGCAATGGTTAGGGCGTTATGACTACACTAAAGCAGATTACAAAGTATTAAGTAAGTTGTTCACTATGCCAAAACCAACAGCTGAAAAAGCGACTTTAGCGACTGAAACGACATTTAATGGTGATGTTACTTTACTTAAATTTTCAGCTGTTAAAGCAGTAAGTTTAAAGGCTGAAGAGCAAACTGGTTTAGCCTCATCAGTGAAAAATATGAATACACAGTCGTCTTATAACGTATTAGTTCAAACGTTAATTAAAGCGGCAGATGTTAAGTACCCTGTAGTAGCAGACTAATCTGTTAATACCATAAAGATCTCGGTGTGGCGGTAGTTGCATCGAGATTTTTTGGTTATAGGGTAACCTTTTATTGATGAGGTGATAATGAAAAAATTATTATTACTTGCTACCGCTATATTAATGGCTGCTCTTACGGTTTCTTTGGTGTTTTTACAATCGAAAGAAAACATCTTAATAGGCAGTTGGATATCTAATGATGCCGTTTACGGTGAGCGAGAACGTTTAATTTTTACTGAATTTGGCTTATATGAGCAAGGGAGTCACATACCAGCGGACTATCGAGTGAGTCATCAAGACATAATAGTAACCACAGAACGTTCATCAATTGAATATATTATTGTGACAAAAGATGTTATTAAGATACGAGTACCACGAAGTAAATGGCGGTTTTATACCCGAATAGGTAGCGAAGCAGTACTGAAAAAACTTGGCGTCAATTCAGAAGTAAGTCGTTTTTAAATCCGTTTACCAATCCATAGACTTTAATAAGTCTGTTTCTTAATTTGATATTGGCTGGATAAAATTTGGTGACACAACGCTTCTGTCGGTTGTGAGAATAATTTTTCAGTCTTTCCTTGCTCAATACACCTACCTTGATGCATCACAATTAACTTATCACTGATGTGTTTCACTAAACCCATATTATGAGTCACTATAATGTAAGAAATACCGATGGTTTTCTGCAGTTCTAGCATAAGATTTATCATTTGCGAGCGTAACGAAATATCTAAAGTTGATAGAGTATCGTCAGCAATTATAATCTTAGGATTTAAGATCAGTGCTCTGGCTAAAGCAATACGCTGTTTTTGACCGCTAGAGAGCATTGGTGGGTAAAAAGTTGCATATTCAGGTAATAAGCCTACTAATCGTAATGTGGATGCAATTTTCGATGAACGCTCTTCTGCTGTCATATTGGTATTTAATTGCAGTGGCGCATCTAAAATTTGACCAACACTGGTACGAGGGTTAAGAGATGTATCGGGGTCTTGAAATATCATACGTATCGAACGACAACTTAGATCGGTATTGTGCTTATCTAGTCGGCAGCCATTGATATGTAGTGCGCCTGTTGTCGGAGGTATAACGCCTGCGAGTAAACGAGCAAGGGTTGATTTACCTGAACCTGTTTCACCGACAATTGCGAGGGTTTCACCACTATTTAAGGTAAAAGACACGTCTTTTACAGCAACAACATGTTGACGCTTAAAAAAACCAGTCGGGTTAACGTAAGTCTTACCTAATCCTTTGACACATAATAAGGCTTTTTTCTCGCTTTCACTCGGCTCAATGACTATTTTTTCAAACATGCTTTACCCTTCAATTCGTGCTCGTTTAGCGGAAAATGACAACTAAACATATGGCCTTTTACTTTGCGCATTTGCGGGGTGTCAACACAGGTCTTTTGTGCATTTGGACAGCGAGGGCCGAGTCGACAACCAATCGGTAAGTGATGTAATAATGGTACTTGGCCTGGCAAGGTATTTAGTCTAGTTTTATGTGGCATTTGATTAAAATCAGGGTTTGCACGTAACAACGCATCGGTATATGGATGGTGAGTATGGTTAAATACTTGTTCTCTGGTGCCACTTTCAACCATTTGTCCGCAATACATAACCGTCATAGTATTAGCCAATAGGCTCACGGTTTCCAAATCATGACTGATCAATAAAATACTCGTATTGGATAACTTATTGAGCTTATCTAGTAACCGCAGAATTTGATTCTGAGTTTTCGGCTCCATTGCAGTTGTCGGTTCATCGGCAATCAGTAAGCGCGGTTTATTGGCAATAGCCATCGCAATCATGACTTTTTGACATAAGCCTTCCGAAAGTTCGAACGGATAACTGTTCATGACCTTTTTATGATCTTTTACTCCGACTTTATGGAGTAGGGCAATAGCTTGTTTTTTACGCCAATTAAAACGTTGCCAAAAATGACCGGTGAACTCATCACAGGGAATCGTTTCTGATAATTGTGCTCCAGCTTTTTCTGATGGATCTAAGTGAGCTGCGGCATCTTGAAATATCATGGCAATTTCTTTACCCATTACACGTCGACGTTGCTGCTGTGTGAGGTTAAGTAAATCAATGTCACCTAAACGCATACGATCGGCTTGGATACGCCAATTGTCTTTAGTGATGCCCATTATAGCTTTGGCGACCAGACTTTTTCCTGAGCCTGATTCACCGACTAAACCACGGATTTCACCGTCAGCAAGCATAATGCTAAAGCGATCCACCGCTTTTAATACACCTTGAGGTGTTTTGATCTCGATTGTGAGATTTCGAATATCTAATAATGCCATTAATCGATACCTACAATAACGGATTGTCTTAGACTTTCCCCGACAATATTAATCATAAATATCGTAAATAAGATACTTAATCCGGGGAGGATCACGGTCCAAGGAGCAATGAAAATTAAGTCGGTAGCACCTGATAACATCGCGCCCCATTCTGGTAATGGACTCTGTGCTCCTAGGCCTAAAAAACCTAGCGCACTAATATCAATAATAGCTGAAGATACCGCACGAGTAACTAAGTTAACTAGGGTTTCGGTGATGTTAGGAAAGATACCGTAGCGCACTATTCGGTAGTGATTCGCTCCATCTAAACGTAGCGCTATGATATATTCTTTCTGCAGTTCTTGATCTACGGCGATGTAAATACCACGAATAAATTGTGGAATTAATGCTAATAGAATTGCGAATAAACTGTGTTCTAAACCAGGTCCAAGCACGGAAATAAAGATAATCGCTAATAATAACGATGGAATTGAAAGTGCCGTATCCATGATGTGGTGCAACACACTAGATAACAGGCCATGACTAATTGCAGCGAAAATACCAATCGTTGTTCCAATGATTAAAGCGATAAAGCTCACGAGTAAAGCATTACCAAATGTCAGACGAATGCCGTGCATAAGGCGAGATAAGATATCTCGGCCTAAATCATCAGTACCCAGAAAATAATCAACAGTGCCCAATTCATCCCATGATGGCGGCTGCAATAATAAATGGGCTTGGCGCAGATCTGGATCATGTGGTGCAAGTATCGGTGCAAACACTAAAAATAAACACAATACCGCGAGAGCCCATAATGCTGCCATGGCAACTTGTTGTGAAGAGAAGTGCTTCCAAGCTTGCTCAGCTGGAGAAAGTATGTGTTCGTCAGCAAATACATTAACGTTTGGCATAAATTTCTTTCCGGCGCACTGGATGAATAATAACTGTGATAATTTCAGTTAACACATTGGCAAAGATAACAAAGATGGCAATAACGAGCATACCGCCTTGGATCGCAGCATGGTCTTGTTGATATATACTGCTAATTAACCAGCGGCCAATGCCCGGCCATGAGAATACCGCTTCAGTCACCATCGCAGTTGCTATCACTGCACTGAACTGCAAGCCAAGATGTGGAATGATGTTCGGTATAGCATTACGTAATACATGGCGTAGGATGATCTCCGTTTTACTTAAACCTTTACTTGCTGCGGCTTTAATATACTTCTGTTTCATGACTTCGCTAACGTGGTTACGCATTTGACGAATAACTTCCGTCATCGGTACCGTAGCGAGTACGATTGTCGGTAAGATCAAATGTTTTAAAGCGTCAATAAAGGCTTCTTTGGCATAAGGGGCATCAGAGATTAGGGTGTCAATCAGGTTAAAGCCTGTAACAGGTGAGATTTCATAGAGTAAATTCATGCGGCCAGTAACAGGCAGCCAGCTGGAATTAAGCGCGAAATACATCATAACCAAGAGTGCCAGCCAGAATACTGGGATAGAAAATAGTAATAATGAAACTCCCATAATAGAGGTATCTAAGGTACTGCCTCTGCGCATACCCGCTATCGTACCAATTGGAACACCGAGGATAATTGAAAAAATGAATGCGCTTAAACACAATTCCATTGTTGCAGGAAAGACTGCTTTTATCTCTTCTAAAACAGGATGCCCAGTTGCACTGCTTATACCTAAATCACCGCTCGCTAATGCAAAAACATAAGATAGATAATCACTAACAATATTGTCACTGACATAACCATCCACTCTCGAGCTGAGGTAAAAACCAATTAAAGTTAAAGCTGCGACAGTAATAATAAAGAGATTAAAACGTCTTATTATATAGAGAAACATAAACGTTATGGCCGAGTTATATTGGTAAAGTTGATGCCGCCAAAGGCGGTTGTTTCGACGCCGTCAAGGCCATCTGTATAAGCATGTATTCGCAGTGAATGTGCAAGCGGTATTAAGGGCAATTCTTGCTGTACAAGTTCTTGGGCTCGATAATACAGTATAACTCTATCTGAATATTCCGTTTTGGTAATAGCTTGATTAATTAGTTCATCAAATTCAGTGCTGCACCAGCGGCTAAAGTTAGATCCGCTTTCTATTGCATTACAGCTAAGTTGAAAGCGCAGGAAGTTATCAGGATCGTTGTTATCTGCAACCCAACCTAATAGATAGCTATCGAAATCACCTTGTTTTAACTTCTCTTGCATAACCTGCCATTCGAATTTAGCAATTTTAACTTCAATGCCAATTTGTGATAATTCGGACTGTAATAATTCAGCCATTTTTAATGCGTCAGGATTATACACCCGTGAAGAATTCAGCGTTAAAATATCGATATTGAAGCCATTGGGATAACCAGCTTCGGTTAACAGTTGACGCGCGTATGCTAGGTTGTATTTGTAGTTTTTCAGATAAGGATTATACGCCCAAGATACTGGAGGTAAAATGGATTTAGCCCCAATAGCAGTGTTGTAGTAAACCGAACGCAATAGTGTTTCCTGGTTGATTGCATGCGCCATCGCACGACGAACTTTAGGGTTGTTGAATGGTGCTATTTCGGTATTAAAACCCCAATAGGCTACGTTTAAACCCGTTTCAATCGAAATTTTAACTTTCTCATGTTGGCTGATTATGTCAATTTGGCTGGCGGCAGGGTAAGCCATCACATCACATTCTTGTGTCAGTAACTTCGCCAGTCGGGATGAAGCATTTGGCGTGATATCAAAAACCAACTGTTCCATTGAGGTGCTTTCTCCCCAGTAATCTGAATTTTTCTGATAACGAATGAAATTATCAGTTCGATATTGTTTAAACTTAAATGGACCAGTGCCGATAGGGAATTGATTTATATGGTTCTTGCTTGCTATTTTATCTAATTCACTTGCGTACTCAGCGGAAAGAATGACGCTGAATTCACTAGCAAGATTAGCTATAAACGAAGAGTCTGGGCTAGCCAATTTAAATTCAATTTCGTATTCATTGATTTTGTTTAATTGTACCACTTGTGACGCAAAATCTATCCCTTCAAAAAACGGATAACCCGATTTAGATACGTTATAAAAAGGGTGGTTGCTATTGATCACGCTACCAAAACTGAATAAAACATCATCAGCATTAAATGTCCGTGTCGGCGTAAAGTAAGCTGTAGTATGGAATTTAACGTCACGGCGTAATTTGAAGCGGTAAGTTAATAGGTCTGTTGATATTTGCCATTCAGTCGCAAGGCCAGGTTTAAACTGTTGCGTATTTGGATCGACAAATAATAAGCTGTCGTAGAGCTCACTGGCTGTTGCATCAAGCGTTGCCGTTGATGCTGTTGTTTGAGGATTGAACGAGCTAGGGCTATCTTCAATGCAATACACTAAGCCGTTTTGTTTTATGGCGTTTTGATTATCACAACCAGCAATAAATTGGATTGTGAGAAATAAAAATGAAAATCTAATCTTGTTTGATATTGTCATAGTGTAATGTCATTGAGGTGTACGGAGGTAATTTATCATTAAGCGTATTCGCAACCAAGTTAATCTCGATATTTCAGGGACAAATATTAACTTATTCTATAATTATGGTGTAAATATAGCGCTAAATAATTTTGAAGCTGTTTATTTTACCTAAATGGTTTATGTTGCATGGTATTATATCCACTGATTTTTTGATGGTGGAAGTAGTAATGCGTTTAGAACTCATTTGTGAAGACCGAGTTGGAATAAGCCGAGAAATTTTAGATTGTTTTTTGGCAAAGCATATCAATTTATCCGCCTTAGAAATTCAGCAGCCTGATCGTATCTTTATTAAATCGACAGATTTAGTATTTACCGAACTACAAGAACTTATGACCAGCCTGCGTTTAGTTAGTGGCGTATGTGATGTAAAAATAGTGAGTTTTTTACCATCGGAGTTAGAAAAACAAGAGATCCATACGCTAGTCAGTAACCTTCCTGATATAATATTCTCAGTGGACATTAAAGGTCACGTTACCTTGGTGAATATACCCGCTTTGGAAGTCTTGGGTTTACCTGAAGCGGAAGTTAAAGGCGCATTAATACATAACTTTGTGAAAGGTTTCTCTATTCAATCTTGGTTAGACAGTCAAACGGTGACAGCACAAACCCAAAAGCTGAGTTTGCTTGAAGAAGATTACCTTGGCGATATATTGCCGTTGATGATCGCTAATACCGACGAAATGTTAAATTGCAAACCGGAAACAGCACTGGCTGGCGCGGTTATTATTCTTAAATCGGTGCACAGTATTGGCAAGCAATTCAATTTTCTAAAGACCTTCCAATCAACCGTATTCGATGATATTCAAGCTAAAAGCTCAAAAATGAAAGTACTGATCAGCGCCGCGAAAAAACTCGCTATTCTCGATGCTCCTTTACTTATTCAGGGAGAAACAGGCGTTGGTAAAGAGGTTATAGCAAAAGCTTGCCACCAAGCCAGTGCACGCTCACAACATCAATTTCTTGCACTTAATTGCGCTTCGATGCCAGATGAAGTGGCTGAATCTGAACTGTTTGGTATTGTTACTGAAGACGGTGAAACCAAGCGCGGAATCTTTGAATTAGCTAATGAAGGTTCGGTGTTAGTTGATGAAATAGGTGATATGTCAGCGCACCTGCAAACTAAGTTCTTACGCTTATTAGAAACAGGTTGTTTTCGCCGAGTAGGTGATGAGCAAGAAGTAAAAGTAGATGTTCGGATATTTTGTACTACGCAAAATGATATCGATAAATTAATTAGTGAAGGTAAGTTTCGCCAAGATTTATTCTATCGTCTGAATGTTTTATCTATGACAGTACCTGCGTTACGTGAGCGTAAAGAGGATATAATTCCACTTTGTCATTCCTTTTGCTCCATATTTAGCCAAGAACTACAGCGTAGTAAGCCTTTACTAAGTCGGAATGTATTAGAGTTATTACAGAGTTACCATTGGCCTGGTAATGTGCGAGAACTGCGTAACATATTATATCGCGCTTTAACCTTGCTTGAGGGAGATGTATTAAACCCTTGTGACTTAGACTTACCGAAAGTGATCAGTTCAGAAGTCAATGAAGAGTTATTTGAAGGATCACTTGTTGAGGCAAGTAAGCGCTTTGAGAGATTATTATTAGAACGCTTATATCCCGCTTATCCGAGTTCTCGTCAACTTGCTAAGCGACTTGGTGTTTCACACACTGCGATAGCCAATAAGTTAAGAGAATACCAATTAGTTAAAAAGTAATTACTTGATTTATCAACTACGAATAACAAAAAAGGCATCAGTTATTGATACCTTTTGTTATGCGTATTAATTAGTTTTAATTAATACTAGAAAAATCGATTATGGTGAAAGACGATCTACACGCCAATCTTCACCGTCGCGTACATAACTGAATCGATCATGCAATCTATCTGCCTTACCCTGCCAAAATTCAATACTAATTGGCTTAACAACATAACCACCCCAAAATTCAGGTAATGGCACGTCTTTATTGGCAAATTTTTCAGTGCAGTGTTTAACATTGTCTTCTAAAATTGAGCGCGATGCGATTACTGAACTTTGATGTGATGCCCAAGCGCCAATACGACTGCCACGGCCACGTGATTGGAAATATTCATTTGAATCTGCGCTAGATATTTTTTCAACTACACCTTTGATACGTACTTGTCGTTGGAGAATATTCCAATGGAATGTTAAAGCAACTTTAGGATTTGTTGTTAGATCTTGTGCTTTATCACTAGCGTAATTAGTGAAAAAGACAAAACCTTCAGCACTTAATTCTTTCAGTAATACCACGCGACAAGACGGTTGACCTTCTTCATCGACAGTCGATAATGTCATCGATTCGGGTAACACAATGCCGCAATCTTTAGCTGATTTAAACCAAGCTTTAAATTGTGCATAGGGATCAATACTTGGATCCAAATCCGGCATGTTGACAAGAACGCCTTGTCCTAAAGTTAGAGCGCAGCGTATTTTATTTATTAAAGACATGACTTTGTGAGCCTTAAGCGTAAAGTCCTAGGTTTTCTTTTGCGTATTGTTCAAACTCAGAACAACCACCAAGGTGTTTCTGATCAATAAAAATTTGCGGTACCGTATTGACTGGCACCCCCGCTGATTTTTCTAAATCGGCTTTGCTAATACCTTCAGCAAGCATATCGATATAGTTAAAATCAAAATCTTCATTATCATTTTTTAATGTCTCTGCAATTTGTTTTGCACGAACACAATAAGGGCAACCTGGACGACCAAAAATAACAGTAAACATAATATACTCCAAATTAAATAAAATAGTGCTTATTTTTCTTATCGTAAACTTAATTTCGACAAATTTTTTGGCTACTATCTTTTGTTAAAACATGCACTTTGAATGACTGCGACATGATGCTGAAGCTATAATAGGCACTTTAAGCTGAATAGAGAAATCGTTTTTTAAACATATTTCGATAGGTTTTGGCTATGAATCTTTGTTTTTAACACTTAAAATTTGAAATTATCTATTTTTATTAGAAACTTATATCATCTTTAAGAGTCAGTATTAATTACTTGCTAATACATGTTTTTATTTTGCACAGTATTTAAGCGACCTCATATATTACCTAGGTGTGCTAGTTTATTTTTGTTACTAACGGCAAATTTTGACAAGATTATTAGCATTAACCTACTGAATCGGTAATAATTACCCATTAATTTTTTTAATCAGCTTGAAACCACACATGAAATCATTAGAGTTTTATCAGTCCACAATTACCAATTTAAAACAGTTGCCGATGCCAGCTGAGCAGCTTGATGCTTTATTTTCAGCGCGTGATTTTAAAGCCAAAATACTTGAATTAATAGCGGGATCATCGAAGCGAATTTATCTTTCAGCATTATATTTAGAAAATGATACTGCGGGTAGAGAAATGCTGGATGCCTTGTATCAAGCGAGTTTAAATCATCCTGATTTGGTTGTTAAAGTGTTTGTTGATTTTCACCGTGCTCAACGTGGTTTGATAGGTCAAAAAAAACAAGGTGGTAATGCGACTCTTTATCAAGAGATGCGTCAAAAATTAGGTGATAAAGTTACTATTTTAGGGGTGCCAGTTAAAGCTAAAGAAGTACTTGGCGTTTTACACCTTAAAGGCTTCATATTTGACGATACTGTTTTATACAGTGGCGCTAGCATTAATGATATTTATTTACATCAAGCTGAGAAATACCGCTGTGACCGTTATCATGTTCTGTTTAACCCGGCGCTTGCTGACACCATGATCACTTATTTAGAAGATAATTTTGTTAAGCAAAATGCTGTAACACGTTTGGATGATATGAATATTCCGACGACCAAAGCATTAAAACAAGATATCCGCCAATTCAAGCAGACTCTACGTAGCGCTCAATACCATTATATTCATAGAGACAGTAACGATGATGAAGTTGGTATCACGCCTATGTCTGGTTTTGGCCGCCATGGCAATAAATTAAACCAAACAATTACTCAGTTATTGCGTTCGGTTGATGAAGATGTGACTATTTTTACGCCTTATTTTAATCTACCACTATCAATAGCTAAAGATATTAAGCGTCTATTAAAACGTAAAGTAAAAGTGACGCTAGTTATCGGTGATAAAACAGCGAATGATTTCTTCATTCCCGCTTCGGAACCGTTTAAGGTTATTTCGGCGTTACCTTATATCTATGAAAGCTTCTTGCATAAGTTTGTTAAGAGTTGCCAATCGTTTATAGATCAAGGCTTACTAAATGTATGCTTGTGGAAAGATGGTGAAAACAGTTTCCATTTGAAAGGCTTAAGTTGCGATGGTAAATATCATCTTCTTACGGGCAACAACTTAAACCCACGTGCTTGGGGTTTAGATCTTGAAAATGGAATCCTCATACATGATCAGAAACAATTATTAGCAGAAAAAATGATGACAGAAAGATCGCAGATCTTAGCCAATACAACACGTATCAATAGTTTGTCAGATCTAGATACTGTGCAAGATTATCCTTTGCCAGTACAAAAATTTATGCGACGTATTAAAACAACTCGTATAGATATGTTATTAAAACGCATCTTATAGTTGTAATTTAATATTGAAAAAGCACTGTATCGTTTGGTACCGTGCTTTTTTTTGGCATTTTTCTATTACGTGATTCATTGTAAACAAAATGTTGTGGTCTGGATCGTATAACGATATTCTTTGTAGTATCAAAATTTTATGTGGTTGTCTAAGCTCATGGCAAATTTATTTAAGACTATATTGTTTCTTTTCGGTACTAAATCCGATAGTGCTGAAACAGAACCGTCTCAGCAATTAGTAGAGCCTGTTATATATAAAGATTTTCTTATCTATGTAATACCACGCTTAGAAGGCGGTCAATATCGTGTCGCAGGTGTTATTGAAAAGCCTGCTGGGAGCGCAGAAAAAGAGGTGCAACGGCATCAATTCATTCGTTCTGATCTATGTATGCATCAGCAACAAGCAGAGCAAATTACATTACGAAAATGTAAGTTGTTTATCGATCAAGTCGGCGATGACATGTTTGTCTAAGCTAAGGAGTTTATATGTTTTTTTCTAGTCAAAATTCACAGCTAGTGAATGAGCAGGACGCTTTACCCAATAATGATGTTGCTATCGAAATAACGGATAAACATTTCGTGCTTTCGAGCTCTTTAGTGGCGCCGTTTGCCGAAAATACTGAAATTGCATATTTCGCTATGGGCTGCTTTTGGGGCGCGGAACGTTTGTTTTGGTCTCTGCCTGGAGTAGTTAGTACGGCTGTTGGTTACCAAGGTGGTTTTACTGCCAATGCAACATATACCCAAGTATGCACTGGTAAAACTGGGCATGCTGAAGCTGTAATGGTCGTATTTGATCCTGCAGTGATCGGTTATGCAGAGCTATTAACTAAATTCTGGGAAAATCACCAACCGACTCAGGGTATGCGTCAAGGTGCAGATAAAGGCACTCAATACCGCTCAGCTATATATTGTGGTTCTGATGAACAGTTATCTGCAGCGCTGTCATCAGCAAGTATCTACCAAGAAGCGCTAGATGATGCCGGAAGTGGTGAATCGATTACCACTGAAATTACCGCTGCGAAAGTGTTCTATTATGCTGAATCTGAGCACCAACAATACTTAGCTAAAAATCCACAAGGTTATTGTGGTCTTGGCGGTAGTGGAATCTGTTATCCAGGAAGTTAGATAAATGCAGTTAAAAGACAACCGATTAAAATTTATTATTATATTTGTGTTATTGGCATTAATTTGGGATACCCCATTGATAATACCTTTGAAGTTGTTGGTTGTCTTTTTACATGAGTTAAGCCACGCAATATCGACGTGGTTGACTGGTGGTAGTGTTAATAGCTTTGTGGTTTCGGCAAATCAAAGTGGTCATGTCATCTCTTCTGGTGGCAACCGATTTATCATCTTATCTTCAGGTTATCTCGGTTCACTTTTTTTTGGGCTGATGTTTTACCGCCTCAGTCAACGTAATAAGAGCTTAGATTTTTCGCTACTTTCCCTAGCTGTGTTATTAGTCTTCGTGACGGTGATATTCGCTGGAACAGCATATACAATCATTTTTTCTATTGTTGCGGCCGTTGTCCTTTTTTTACTTTACAAATATGCCAAGCTATGGCTTAAGCAATTGACTGTTATTATCTTTTCTTGTGCGAGTATTATCTATGTACCGTTGGATATATGGCAAGACACGATAGTAAATAGCGGTGCGTTATCTGATGCGAGAATGCTGGCTCAAGAGTTTGGTGGCACGACTTTATTGTGGGGCGGATTGTGGTTTGGCATTAGCTTGTATTGTATTTATCTTAGTTTTAAGGTGAATAAGTGATCTTGCTCGCGACCTGAGGTCTGCTTAATATAGGTACATAATAACTTACATCTGAGTCGTCTATATTCATTAAGGAAAATATCTGTTGCTCTGGAGTGTGCATGAATTTACTCGATCGCCTAGCGATTAAAACTCGGCTAATAATTTTAGTATTGTTACCTCTCACGTTCTCAACCCTTCTTGGTATCGTTGAATTAAAGAGCCTTGCCGATAATAAAAATAACCTGCAAACTCTAGAACAGCATTTAAATGTGTTGACTGATATTGAATCTATGCTCGAAGAAGTCCATAAGGTTCGAATATTTAAGTTAACCGATGAAACCTCTGCTTTCCTTAATACCGATAATTTGATCAATATTAATGAGTCTATTCGCAAGACGTTATCCGCAAGTTTTGATGATAAATCCAATGAAGCATTTCAAACTATCAATGATGCGATATTTATTTTAGACGAGTCTTATGGTGAATATTCAGAACTTGGTCGTGAAGATTTAAACGATTGGTCTGGCTGGGTAAATACCAATATTTCACAGATTATTAGCCAACTTGAAAAGAAAGATTTAGCTGTTGGTGTCTCAACGGTTGAGCAACAACTGTCTATTTTATATCAACTGAAATGGTTAACATTGTGGGCTTATGAAGAAGACTGGTATTTATATCTCACCATTTTTGATAAAGAGTTTGCAGATCAAGCTGAGTTAGTTAAATTACAGAATTATCAACAATTATTTATTGATCGATTTATTTCAATTAATGCCAATTCAACGCAAGTTAAGTTATTACTCGATACCTTTTCGGATGAAATTTTTACGTTAAGCCAAGCATTCCGACATAAAGTACTCAATCAAGATTCGACGCAATTTTCCGTACAAGAAATTAAGCAAGGACTATCAGTATTTAATGAACGTTTGCAACTGTTAAGCACTGCGGTAACTGACGTTGAAGATGAGTTAAAAGCAAATATTGCTATTTACTCGACGAACTTCGCTATTATGCAAAAAGTATATACAGTGCTGATATGTTTGATTTTATTCATCATCGCATATTTAGGTTATAACCTTGTACGTCGAATATCGAGCTACCTTTCTCATATATTGACAACAATGCACGAAATTGAAATGACGCATGATTACTCAATTAAAATAAAAAGAGACGGTGATGATGAATTTTCTCAATTTAGTGGCCAATTAAATACTCTGATTGCAGAACGTCAGATCAACGAAGAGCAAATTATTAAGGCTAAAGAAGAAGCAGAAAATGCCAATGTAGCAAAGAGTTCATTTTTGGCCAACATGTCACATGAAATAAGAACGCCATTGAATGGCATTATTGGTATGTCAGGTATTCTATCTGATACCAATTTAACGCCAACTCAATTCGATTATTTGAATACGATAGAAACGTCATCGCAAACCCTGCTGATTTTAATTAATGATATTCTAGATTTATCGAAGATAGAGTCTGGTAACCTATCTATTTCTCCTCATCAATCGAATTTCAGAGAAGTTTTGTTTGATACCTTTTCCATTGTAATGGCTAAATCACAAGAGAAATCGCTCGATTTACAGTTAGAAATCCCAGCCTTTTTCCCATATTCATTAATCCTTGATGAGCATCGATTACGTCAAATATTGATGAACCTAATGTCAAACTCGGTAAAATTCACCGAGGTGGGTAGTGTGAAACTTGAAGTTAAAGCTGATAAAACGGCTGATAATAGATTAGCCATGACGATTGCTATTATTGATACGGGTATTGGTATTGAAAAAGATAAACAAAAAGCTATTTTCGAACCTTTCACTCAAGAAGACGGCTCCATCACTAGAGAGTTTGGAGGTACTGGTTTAGGTTTAGCGATTAGTACTCAATTGGTTGAGTTGATGGGGGGGGAAATTGAAGTTGAATCTGAAAAAGGCAAAGGAAGTAAATTCTGCTTTACCATTGAGGTTGAGGTTGAGGTTGAAGTTGAAAAACCAGCTCAAACACTTGCTAATACATGCTTGTATATTTTCAATCAATCATCATTAGATATTTCACCCATATTGAATGATCTCGATATGTATCAAATAAAAAATCATATCATTACTGATGACATGGTGAATTTAGAAGGGGTTTTATCGACAGATATTTTACTTTATATTCAAACTAACCAAGAACAAACTGTTCGGCAAGTAGCTGATTTAAAACTGCGATTCCCAAATACGCCAGTTGTATTATGCCAATCCTGCTCGACTAATAAGCACGACTTTGGTTGTACTATCGATGGTTTAATTAAACTGCCATTGTTAGGCCAGCGACTGTTGAAAACACTGAAATCTGCCCATAAAACTCTAGAAATAAATAATAAGAAAGATAATAAAGCCATTGCAACTAAAGCAGCGCCTCAAAATAATGGTATTTTTAAAATACCTACAGACATTATTAGTCCGATTGAAGCTATAGCTATTGATACTGTTAAGACAAAGAGCCATGTACTCATTGTTGAAGACAATTTAGTAAATCAAAAAGTTGCTTCACTTCTACTTAGAAGTGCAGGGTTTGATTTTAGTATTGCCAATAACGGTCAAGAAGCGGTTGATATGGTAAAAATTGATAAATCGCTGAATATAATTTTGATGGATTGCATGATGCCAATAAAAGATGGTTTTACTGCAACAGAAGAAATCCGAGCTTTTGAAAAGCTTGAAAATACCAAACCTATTCCTATTATTGCACTAACTGCCAGTGTCTTAGATGAAGATATTAAAAAATGTTATGCATCGGGGATGGACGATTACACAGCCAAACCGTTCAAAAAAGAGTTGCTGATTGAAAAAATTGATAAGCATATTTTGGCCGCAGTGGGATAGATGAAGTGGCATAGTTAATTTAACCACTTCACACAGCGTTCACTTAAATTATTGGTATCAATTTAACTTCCAATTTATCCGAAAGCGGTTGTTTAGTTATGACTGATAAATCAAACTCACCAATCATGCCAGATCTGAAATTGTACCGCTGGTTATATGCGAACACATTCTCACTGAGCATTTTGGCGATTGGTTGGCGAGTTGCTTTTGCTAGTGCTTCTTTTAGTGTCCACAACCGATATAAAGCAGCATTATCTTTAGGTGCGCATACCTGTAATTCTTGTTTATGGAAATAGCGTTTAGCAATCGGTGTTAAGCTACGAGTGGTCATTATTTTTTCAATATCGATACCGAGCTCATTCATCGTATTTGTTATTGCAACAGCGACTAGACCACGGGAATGAGAAATACAGCAGCTAAGTGGAATAAGCTGGTTGTTGTTATATACCTGCAGTAATTTTTCTTTATCAGAAAATAATACAGATAAATGTTCAAATGGTATTTGTAAGCATTTACTTACATGTTGTTTAAGTAAATATCTGGTCGCGATATATTCACGTTTAGCTTGTAAATGTCTACGTTTAGTTAGAAGAACTTTTTCATTATGATGTAAATATATTTCGGCAAGTTGAGATATTTCACTCTCAGGTAAATCCTCGCTATCAAAAACATAAACAGTCAAAGTTTGAGTCTGCAGCTCTTCATATTTAACCGTCGATAGATCTGTTTTGGTAATTTCAAGTTGCTGTGTAAAGTGGATATCAACATTATTCATAGTATGAGCGGCAATATATTTAATGGAATGGCGAGTATAACAAGAGTCGTTGCTATCTCGAATGATTAATTATTTGGTTATATTCGCATATATCAATGATAGTTAAGGAAGATAATAAAATAACTGGGTATGATATTACGCATATGCTTTTGGAGGTTATGATAGTGAGAAATATAATTAGTGCAGTACTTATGTTGAGTTTATTTGGTTGTGCATTAAAAGCCCCCAATCCTATTCAGCCACAAATAAAAGAAGAGGTTGTTCCTGATACTGACTCAGAGAAAAAAACGACACTGTACTCTTTATTCTTTGGTCAAGATGAAGAGCCTGAAGAAGTTATTCAAGAACCCGCTCCTATCGTTACTCAGCAACCACAGGTCATAGTTCAAAAGCCTCGTCCTGTCGTCAAACAGCCGATATCAGCGCAGCCAAGCCCCATTGTAAAAGAAGCCCCAATTCATAAAGCAATTAATAAAACTAAAATCACACCACCAAAACCTACTACGCAAGTTATATCGCCTAAAGCTGCTGAAGAAGAAAGTTCAATTTTTTCTTTCTTTTCTTCTAAACCGGCACCAGTAAAAGTTAATCTTAAACAAGAATGTATTGGCGATATTAACCTGCCAATTTCATTACAACGCAAGTTTGATGAAGTACAAGATCAGGCATTATTAGTCCAAGCTATTGGTGGGCCAGGCCAAGGTAAATTATGCCAAGGTAAAGTTTATCAAGTGAAGAAAAATGCGCAGGTCAATCTGTTCAGAACTTGGAATGGTAATCATTTAGCTAGTCAATTCGGTGATTGGTGGACATTTACAGCTCCGCGTGGCTCAGTAGCTAATTATCGTCAGACAAATGCAATTTGTTATCAATGGACCCCTATCGATAAGTTAAGTCATTGTCGTCTTAAAGCGGGCAGTAAAATTGTTGTAGGGACAGGGCAAAGCGTACGCTGTTCTGATAATTTACAATATCCAATTTCGCAAACTCAGCAGGTATACATAGTTGATGCACAAAATGCGGTAGCGGATTGTCGTGATTATGATGCCGGTTTTAGTTGGAAGGGCGAAGTGAATAAACGTTAATCAACTTTATCCACTTTATCCACTTTCATTAAATCTATAACGATGAGTGTTATGTAGCTTACCAGTTGGATTATCTAGACTGGTAAGCCGAAACGTTAGCTTAAATCATCGAATGGTCGGCCTATACTGGGTAAGAATTCTGTTAAGAAGTAATTAATCTCATCAGTCATCCGTGTATCAAGCGCTTCTTTGCAGCGTTGTTTCGCTTTAGTAAACTCCATATTACCGCAACTCTCTTCTTCAATACATTTCATATATGCACATAAGATATCTGCATCTTTAACCAGCGTTTTATAAATAGGGTCAATGGCGGGTGTTGAAAGTAAAGGCTCATAGGCAGCACGTAATTCAGCAGGCAGCATATCTAATAGAGTTTCTTCTGCAGAGAGTTCAATTTTATTGTATTCGCGAATAATAGCTTTATTAAAATACTTAACGGGGGTTGGCAAATCGCCAGTAAGTACTTCTGTCGTGTCGTGAAATAAGGCAAGTGTTGCAGCGGTATCAGGATTGTAGCTTTTCTTAAAAAAAGTATTGCCGATCACAGCTAACCCGTGAGCGACCATGCCTACTTGCAAGCTATGTTCTGCAATATTTTCGTGGGTAACATTACGCATCAAAGGCCAGCGGTAGATTAATTTCATGCGAGCTAAGTGGGCGAAAAAATGGCTCATAATGCCTCCTAAAGCACAGGTTTTACTAGCTTAGCAACATATAAATACAAGATTCAGGGCTAAGCTAGCATGCAATAGATTTAAACTACTGCTGGCGATAACTCGATAAGAAGTTAGCGAGCTTATTAATAGCGACTTTTAACTCTTCGACTCGTGGTAAAAATACCACGCGGAAATGGTCGGGTTTGTCCCAGTTAAATCCAGTTCCTTGAACAATAAGTAATTTCTCTTGTTGTAATAAGTCTAACGCGAATTGTTGATCATCTTTAATGTTAAACATTTTAGTGTCTATTTTCGCAAATAAATACATAGCACCTTGCGGTTTCACACAAGAAATACCGGGAATATCATTAAGCATTTTCCACGCTAGATCACGTTGCTCTAATAATCGACCACCGGGTAAGATAAATTCGTTAATACTTTGATAGCCACCAAGCGCAGTTTGTATCGCATGTTGCATCGGTACATTTGAACATAGGCGCATTGATGCAAGGATTTCAAGTCCAGCTATGTAGTTTCTAGCAAGGTGCGTTGCACCACTTAATACTAACCAACCTGTACGAAACCCTGCAATTCGGTAAGCTTTCGATAAACCGTTGAAAGTTACGATCAAGATATCTTGCGCTAAAGTACACATAGGTACGTGTTCAACACCGTCATATAAGATCTTGTCGTAGATCTCATCAGCAAAGATAATGAGTTTATGTTCGCGAGCTATTTCAACGACTTCTAATAAAAATTCACGGTTATAAACTGCGCCTGTTGGATTGTTTGGATTAATTAACACAATACCGCGAGTCTTAGGGGTGATTTTTGCTTTGATATCTTCTAAATCGGGATACCAGCCAGCGTCTTCATCGCAAATGTAGTGATTAGCTTTACCACCAGATAGAGTGATGGCAGCAGTCCAAAGTGGATAATCAGGGGAAGGAACTAGCACTTCATCACCGTTATTCAATAAGGCTTGCATTGACATCATGATCAGTTCTGAAACGCCGTTACCAAGATAAATATCATCAATCGATACATCTAGCAGACCTTTTTGTTGATAGTGTTGCATGATGGCTTTTCGAGCTGAATATAGACCTTTAGAATCGCAATAACCTTGGCTTGAAGGTAAATTGTGGATCACGTCTTTGACGATTTCTTCTGGGGCTTCAAAACCAAATGGGGCCGGGTTACCGATATTTAGTTTAATAACGCGATGACCTTCTTCTTCTAAGCGGTTCGCTTCTTTTAATACTGGCCCACGAATATCGTAGCAGACATTGTCTAATTTATGCGATTTTTCAATTGTATACATCCTTGCTCCAACACTGGTTTAATTATAAAGGATTATTTTTAGTTACTTCAAAAATACCGTATATGCACAACGGTTGGAAGTGATATTTATACTCGGGTGGAATTTATTGTTAGCGTATTGTTAAAAACTGGTCTGAGGAGTAATATTTGGTGGATTATTCATGTTAACGCCGTATTTTCATTCATTGTAATAAGTGCCAGTTGGCTGCATAGCGACGTTACTTCATCGTTATCTAATCAATAATAATACATTATGGACAAAATATGAGTCAGCAATTAAAACCAGCAACAATGAGTGGTCTAGAGATATTACAGGCAATGAGTGAAGGGCTATTTCCGCACCCTTCGATTTGTCATACTATGCCAATGGAGTGTCTTGATGTAAGTGAAGGACGTGTGCACTTCTTAGCTAAAGCAGACAAACGACATCTGAATCCTATGGGCGGTGTTCATGGTGGCTTTGCTGCAACAGTATTAGATTCTGTAACGGGTTGTTCAGTACATACTACGTTAGCTGCAGGTGAGAGTTATGGCACTGTTGATTTAAATGTGAAAATGGTACGCCCAATGCCATTGGATACTAAGCTAAGCGCTAAGGGTAATGTTATCAATATATCTAAAACAGTCGCGATTGCCACTTGCGTAATTAAAAGACCATAATAGAGAGAGTTGTGAAGATTGAGAAAGATGGTGAATAATTATGATGAGTGATGCTTCAGAGCTAAAATTAGGTGTTTTTTCATATACGCCCTCAGCTTTACCTGCGGAAAAGCCCATGGTAATGGGCCATCGGGGGGCATCAGCTATTGCGCCTGAAAATACCCTCGCTGCATTGCAACTTGCTGCGCAGCATAATGTAGCCTGGATTGAAGTTGATGCAGATATGCTTGGTGATGGCACTGTCGTGATCAGTCATGATGCAGAGCTTGAACGTTGCACTAACAAACAAGGCCATTTACAAGATTTAACTGAAGCTGATTTAGCGAATATTGATGCTGGAAGTTGGTTTGCTGATGAGTTTGTTGGTGAGCCTTTGCCAACCTTAAAAGCGTTAATTGAACTCACCAATCGCACGGGTGTAAATCTTAATTTAGAAATTAAATCAGGTAAGAATAAATTAGTTACTGATGAATTAATTTCGGGTGTGATCGCCAGTATTAATAGTTATTGGTCGGGTCCTCAGCAGTTGCTCATTTCCAGTTTCAATCATTTATTGTTACGAGAGGTAAAACGTCGTGCTCCAGAAATTAGCCTGGCGTGTTTATTTCGATCTCCCTTACCAAGTGATTGGCTGACATCGATGCAATATGTCAAAGCTGATTTTATCCATCCATGCAATAAAGGCTTAACTCAAGCGCAGGTGAGCGCTATGCTTGGTGAGGGTTATCAAATTAATGTTTGGACTGTGAATGATTTACGTCGTGCTAATCAATTAGTCAATTGGGGTGTTAAGGGAATTTGCTCTGACATTCCTCATCAATTTCCAATGTATTATCGTCAGCTAAAAGGAATACAAGATTAAATTATGCTAGTAAATGGTAAACAGAGTCAGAGTGTCGAGTTAGCCGATCGCGGCTTTAATTTTGGTGATGGGCACTTTACGACAATTAAAGTAATAGCTGGAGAAGTATTGCTATTACCTTTGCATATTGCGCGCTTAAAACACGCTTGTACAATTTTATCTATTACTTTTGAACATTGGGATGAACTCGAAGCAACCATTGAATATCAAGCCTCTCTAAGGCAACAGGGTATTTTAAAAGTTACGATTACCCGCGGTGTTGGTGGTAATGGTTATAGTACTAATGGCTGCAGTTCAGCTAATTGGTATTTACAGTTCCGCCCAATTCCATCGCATTACCAACAGTGGCGAGAAGCGGGCATAGGCCTTACCGTTTGCTCTTATCAACAGACAGTGACGCCACATTTTGCAGGTTTAAAAACGCTGAATAGATTAGACCAAGTTATGATCAGACAAGAGCTAGACAAGCGTAATGCTAATGACGGTTTAGTTTGCTCTACTGATGGCTTTGTGATTGAAACATCGATGGCTAATGTTTTTTGGATTAATAACAATGTGGTTTTTACCCCAAGTATTCATCGCAGTGGCGTTGAAGGAGTAATGCGGGCGCATATTATAGATCTGTTAAAAGGCATTAATATCCGTGTAAAAGAAGCTGATTACAGTATTCATGAAGTCTTTGGTGCCCAGGAAGTGTTTATTTCTAACGCCGCGATGGAGTTAGTACCGATACATAGTATTGTTGCTGATGATATTGGTGTTGAAATTAATTATGATTATTATCATCATGTTGGTTCAATTACGGCCATTGTTCAAGCGTTATTATCACGTTAATGTTTAGCGATTTAGTTAACGTTAGGATGACCGTCTAATCAGAATAATATAAGGCTTAAGTCGCTCGAATTAGATTTAATAAATGCGGCGTTTTAGACCTTTTTTATGCAGGATCTTGGTAGCAATCTCTTCGACTGAAAAATTGGTACTGTCGATAAAAGGAATTTTTTCTCTACGGTATAAGTATTCCACTTCCTTAATCTCTAGCTGACATTGACGTAATGAAGCGTAAGTACTGTTTGCGATCCGTTCATTACGGATTTCACGTAAACGCTGTGGTGTGATCGTGAGCCCAAACATTTTATGCTTATTACGTTTTAATGCTGGTGGTAGTTCTAACTCATCCATATCTTCAGCAATGAACGGATAATTTGCTGCTTTAATACCAAATTGCAGAGCGAGATAAAGACTGGTTGGTGTTTTTCCACTGCGGGATACCCCGACTAAGATTAGGTCGGCTGTATCGTAATCTTTGCAAGTGATGCCATCATCGTTTGCCATAGCATAATTGACCGCTTCAATTCGTTCATCATAAGACTGCGTTTTGATGCTGTGAGTGCGATGTGATTTAGGCTCTGCAGTAAGGTTTAATTGCTCTGAAAGAGGCGCTACGAAAGTACTTAAAAAATCATGAGAATGGCCATCATTTGATTCGATTATCGTCCTTATTTCGGATGAAACTATCGAATGAAACACCAGTGGCTTCTGTCCCGTTTCTGCGACCATTTTGTTGATTTTTTCAGTAACCGATTTAGCTTTTTCTTCGGTCTCTATAAAGGGGAAAGTATGCTGATCAAACTCGACAGGAAATTGACTTAGAAGCGCGTGACCAAAGACTTCAGCGGTGATCGCGGTACCGTCTGAGATATAAAAAACAGTTTGCATATCTGGTATCCTTTTCATAAACAAATAAAAATTTCTATAGAGGTATCTTACATTGAAATTAATTGCTGTGTATGATTAAAAACACTAGGGAAAGCAAGATGATTATTTTGCACTAGAAATTAGCAATGCAATGTTGGCATTGCAGCAGAAATAAATCACTTTTTAAGATAAATAATTCTGGAGAACTGACCGTGATAGAGTACGTAATTGGGTACGATAAACTTGGTATGAACGATGTAGATCGAGTTGGCGGTAAAAACGCATCTCTTGGCGAGATGATTAGTAACTTAGCTGGAGCGGGTGTTCAAGTTCCGGGTGGTTATGCAACGACTGCTGATGCCTTTAATCAGTTCTTAGAACAAAGTGGTGTGAACGATAATATCTATGCACTATTAGATGACCTTGATGTTGATAACATTGCAGCGTTAACAGAAGCTGGTGCGAAAATTCGCCAATGGATCATCGACACACCTTTCCAACCTGAATTAGAAGCTGCTATTGC
>Ga0209396_1000567_pt1 | contig 43355 bp, 41 predicted proteins | sample GOMGulsemesocosm_6_FD_184638 | JGI IMG/M metagenome (GOLD analysis project Ga0209396, IMG submission 184638) | Methane-oxidizing microbial communities from mesocosms in the Gulf of Mexico - GOM8C Gulf of Mexico (SPAdes) (version 2) | ecosystem: Environmental > Aquatic > Marine > Cold seeps...
TTCAAAATCCTCTTCCGGAAGGAGTGACGGTTCAAGTCCGCCCTCGGGCACCATATTTAAGTAATAGAGCCTCAACGAAAGTTGGGGCTTTGTTGTATCTAGCACAATCAAAAACTAGAATCTCTTCCCTTAATTAGTATCCCTGAAATACTCCCTAATAAAATTACGTTATAACCCCTAGAAAATTAGCCCCTGTCTATATCCGGTACTTTACGGTCCTCTTCTTGTCTTTTGGAATTGGTTTTATTTAATTGTGCAATTAATTCAATAGATTAGATTTAGATTGCATTTTTTGTATTGGCTTATGTATTATTGGTTAAATTATTCTAAATGGTACGTAATTCAGATGAAAACTCTTTCTACATTAGCCTTAGTTGTTAGTTCCGTTATTCTTTCGGGTTGTGTTAATACAAAATATATAGATACTCCTGTACAACCAATAGAAGTGAAAATCGCAGCATATAATCTTTCATTTGATCGTGATTCATTCGAAGCTCTTGTCGCTGAGATGCAAGTTACACCCGCAAAACAAAAAGAACTAGTTACTGCTTACTTGGACGGCTCAATTGCGGATACTGATAAAGCAACTGCAGAAAACGTTATCCAAATTCGTAATGTTGCTGCTGTTATCCAGAAGAATCGTCCTAGTGTGCTTATGATGGCTGAGTACAATAATGATGGTATTGGTGAAGATAAATCAGCACTCATTGGCTTTCAAGATAATTACTTATCTATAGCCCAAAGTATCGATGGTGCTGGTGGGGAAGCTAATCTTGATCCAATTACATTCCCATATTTTGAGTCATATTCAACAAACACTGGCCTATCTAGCGGTCTCGACCTAAACAATGATGGTCACATTGGAGGCCCCGGTGATGCTTGGGGGTTTGGTATGTATCATGGTCAATATGCGTTCGCGCTGATGTCTCAGTATAAGATTGATTCTGAGAATACACGTACTTTCCAGACGTTCAAATGGAAAGATCTTGCAGGTGAAAAAATTCCAACGATCACTATTTGTGACGGTTCACAGGCTATCCCTAATGGCATGAACTGCGGCGATAAATGGTATTCTTCTGAAGAGTGGGAGGAGGTTCGCCTTTCTTCTAAGAACCATGTAGATGCTCCAATTATTATTCCAACAGCTAACGGTGATGAAGTTATTCACCTTCTAATGTCTCACCCCACGCCTCCAGTATTCGATCCAGGTAAAAATAAATCTCAAAATGCTGCTGAAGTTAAGTTTTGGAATCAATATATTCAAGGTAAAGACTTCTTCTACGACGATGCTGGTCAGAATGGAGGGTTAGCCGACGATGCTAAATTCGTTATTATGGGTGATCAAAATCTTGACCCAGTAGCTGGAGACGGAGAGAGTGATGTGATGCAAACACTTCATGATGATCCTTTAGTAAACCAGAGTGTGATGAATGGTGAATTGTATCCAACTAGCTATGGTGCATCAGAGCATGCAACAGATAAAAGGCTTAGTCATCCAAAACCGAACCGTATATCTTCAACATTCGGACTTGCAGTTGATTACGCTATACCTTCTGCAAACTTGAATGTTATTGACGCTGGTGTTTATTGGTCTGCATCTTACGAGGAGGGACGTAAGTTATTCAATGATGCTCGTCTTGGTCAATATGGTGACAGTAAATCCGTTTCTTCAGATCACCGTATGATTTGGATTAAAGCTAAACTGCAATAATTGTAGCAGTCAGCGAAAAATAGCAATACATTTAAGGTGTGTTGCTATTTTTATAGAAATTATCAGGCTTTGTTGCATCTAGCACAATCCTATTTATTCCCAAAATAAGTTACCTCGTATTTCCTTAAGTCATATCCCTAAACTTAGTCCTAAAATCGCACCAATAAACTTAACTATTTCTCTCTATACACTTAACCTTCGAATCGTGAATACTATTGTTATAACCTAGCTTACCTATCCTATCGCAAATATATCGACTAAGATTAGTTTTAGCTTGTTATGTCCTTGCTTTGCCTTTTAAACCCTAGTTTAACCAGATTAATTTGTAAACTTGGGTGTAAATTTAAGAGAGAGAATTAAGCTGATGAAACCAGATCAAGAACTATCAACCGTAACACGTTTATTGCATATAATTGTTGCTGTCGCCATGATCGGATTGATCATAGTTGGTATCTATATGACCGAAAATAAAGCCTACTCTTTGTATAATATTCATAAGTCGTTGGGTTTTTTAGTTTTATTTATTGCCTTTATCCGTATCGTTTGGCGTATTAGGGTGGGTTGGCCATCAGAGGTTGCTGGAGGCAAGGCGATTGAACATATTGCAGCAAAGGTGATTCATTGGGTTTTGATTATCTCAACACTACTCTTTCCTATATCTGGTTTGATGATGTCAGTAGGCGGTGGCCATGGTTTATCTGTTTTTGGACTAGAGTTGATTGCTGCCAGTATTGATCCGGTAACTGAAAAGCCAATGGTGTTAAATGAAAGTGTTGTGAGTATAGGTCTCTATATACATAGTACATTAATGCCGATAATTATTTTTGCTATTGTTATGCATGTCGCGGGGGCCTTGAAACATCATTATATTGATAAAGATAGCACGCTGAAACGCATGTTTTGGTTTAAGAAGTAGCTTGAGTAGGTAAATGTAATTTGGTGGATGTATTAATAGTGAAGGCTACAATGTGATTATTTCGTCATTGATTATTGTGGAAAGTGTCTATGCCATAGGGTGTTGTAGTTTAAATAGCAGCAACTAAAAGTAGATCATCGAGTTAATATAAATCTATTAACTCGATGTAGAGTGAATTAACTGAGTTTCATTTAGTTAATTAATACTTCTTTACGTGGTGCCTTTAGGTTTTCAGTATAAGCAGCATGTTTTTCTTTTTTGTCAGCTGATTTTTCAAATACTGCTTTGAATAGATCAAGAATAAACATCCATACAATACCGTAGACAACAACAATACCAATTGCTTCCCAGCTTATTGGTGCCATTAGGAAGCCCACTTTAGCGATGATAACTGCAAGGATCTGTGTGCCAAAAGTTGCAATTAGTAGCGGTTTTGATGGACGTGGTTTAGCCCAGAAATGGTTTTTACTACGAACAACGAATAGTAGTAGGTGACCAGCGATAACGAGTTGTAAGAACAACATTGTTTGAATCGGCGCTGACGTTGAATATAATTGTTGTGCAATAGCCATTAGTCCAAAGTTTTGAGCAACAGACACAACACCAAGAATTGACGATAATGTGAGAACACGCTTGAGATTCCATTTGACGGGGAAGCGCTCGACACCTGCGTTATCATAGGCAATTGTCATGATAGGAAGATCATCAAACAAAGCAAGTAATACAATCATTACAGCGCTCAGTGGTGAGAAATCCAAGAACAATACAGACAGTGTCACGAACAACATGATGTTAATTGTCATCGCTACGCGGTATTTCACGTAAGAGATAATTTTTTGGAAGATTTTTCTAGATTCTTCTACAGCATCAATAATTACGGACAAACCTGGTAACGTTAAGATTAAATCCGCTGCACCACGTGCGGCATCAGTTGCACCGTCAACAGCGATACCGATATCTGCTTGTTTTAATGCTGGCGCATCGTTGACCCCATCACCTGTCATTGCGACAACGTGACCCATGTCTTGTAGACGTTTTACAATTTCGTATTTATGCTCAGGGAAAACACGTGCGAAACCACCTGCGTTTTCAATTTTTTCATTAATTTCGTTTTCTGATAGTTCACCATGGAAAAGGTCTGAAGCAGCGAGCATATTAGTACTAAGATCAAGTTGTCTTGAAATTTCTTTACCAATAGCCAAGTCATCACCAGTGACCATTCGAACATCGATACCACGAGCACGGGCTTCATCAACTGTGTGCTTTGTATCATGACGCGGTGGATCGTATAACGAAAGTATACCGACTAATACAAATTTCTCTGGGTTTTCAGGATAACTACGAGCCACACCTAGGCCGCGTAATCCACGACTTGCTAATTCATCTACATTACCTAATGCTTTAGTTCGTTCTTCATCGGACATATCACATAAATCGATGATTATTTGTGGTGCCCCTTTTAGTACTCTGTATTGACCCTCGCCAGAATCGATAAGTGCTTCAGTACGTTTTCTTGTTGGATCAAAAGGCGTAAAATCAAGCTGTTTAATTTTAGCTATTTCTTCTTTACCTACCGCATCCATGATGACGTTTTCAATTGCGTCTGAACTGTTAAAGTTACACGCTTGAGAAGCAATTAAAGTAAGTTCTGATTCGTTTTTAGCATTAAATAATACAGGCGATGTTAACGTTAATTCATTCAGCGTTAATGTACCTGTTTTATCTGAACAAAGAATATCCACAGAAGCCATTTCTTCAATTGCAGATAGCTTAGTTACAATCGCTTTTTTCTTCGATAGCATAAATGCACCGAGAGCCATTGTTACTGATAATACAGCTGGCATAGCAACCGGAATTGAAGCCACGATCAGAATTAATACCATCTCTATTACATCAAGCGGTGATTTATTATTTATCACTAATTCTTTGAAGATGATTGTAGCAGCAAGAATTAAAGAACCATAAATGAGGAACCTACCAATAGCCATTACAGAGTTTTGGAAGTGTGATTCGTTACCTGCAGAGCTAACGAGTGTAGCGGTTCTACCAAAAAATGTATTACCGCCAGTTTTATCAACGATACATACCATACTACCTTGTTTTACAATAGTACCGGAGTAAATCTCTTCGCCTGGATGGCGCATTACAGGAAGTGATTCGCCTGTTAATGCTGCTTGGTCGACACTAACGTATTGGCCTTCCAATGTGATCAAATCGGCAGGGATAATATCACCGTTTTCGATTTGAACAATATCACCGGGAACAAGTTCTGCGGCTTCGATATCTATCCATTTCCCGTCACGCATTACACGCGATTCTAAAGCCATTGAATTTTTTAATGCTGCAAGCGCACTTTGTGCTTTACCGTGTTGCATGAATTCAATAAATACATTCAGAAGTAGCATGAATGAAATAATAGCGAAATCAGACCAATGCTGAATGATCGCGGATAGAATTGCAGCAGCTTCAACCATCCAAGGGATTGGCCCCCAAAATCCGGCAAGTAAAACTTTCCAACGACTTTCTTCTTTTTCTTCGATCGCATTTCGCCCGAACTTTGCGAGTCGCTCTGTGGCCTCTTTATTTGTTAACCCATCTTTAGATGTACCATGCTCTTTTAATTTGACTTTTAAGTCTATAATTTCACTTTCTTTGTCACTCATAGGTTTGCCTGTGTCATAAAGTTTTAATTACATGCAATTGACTGTTTTTATCTTCCGTATTGATTGTTATCCATTTTATAATTGCTCGTTTTACTTCTTTTTATATAATATAAAATATTGTCACTGCCTTTCACTTTGGCTTGCGCGGGTGTTTCAAGTGAAACTACCTTACTCTTGTTACGAGACGTTATCAATAAACTTATTGTTTTTTGTATTAATTAGTATTTTAATCAACCAGCTCCTTCACTTTGAGGATTGTTAATTTTTCTGGTGGTTGTAACTGGCTGTATTAGCATGGGTTTTGGTTCGGTGGATTCTAGGATTTTACGGCACAAGTTCTGTCCTTTGGGGTTGCTATGCGTAATTCGATGGGTTTATTAATGCTAAAGATCTCAGCGCTATTTTGTCGTAGGTAGTTATTTTTCGTTCCTATATGGTGTTGATTTAAATGTAATTTATTGTCTTTTATGCCATTTGGTGGTAGTTTGGCTTCTTCAATTTTATTCGCTAACGTCTCTAACTTATAAATATACATAACATCAAGCAGGACTCTATGAAAAAGATATCATTCTTAAGTGCATTATTGGTTTCAAATGTTGCTAATGCAGATTTGAATCTTGATTATAGGGCTTACAATACACCTGTTAACTATAACTTTGCAGAAGTCGAAGTCGGCCATAAAACTTATAAATCCGATGGTAATAAGGATAATATGAAAGTTATTTCTATCGGTAGTGAATTAATGCTTAATGAAAAAGTGATAATGAAGTATTCATTTTCAGGTGAAGAAATAAATGATGTAGCAAAAATTATAAGCTTAAACATGGGGTTATTGTATCGGGTCGCACTGGCTGAAAAAATCGACGTTGTACTTGGTGGTGAAGTTGAGTTTGACTGGTTAGCGCTAGAAGGTGCTGACACAGATACTGATTATAGCTATGATAATTATGACATAGGTGCTCATCTTGGGCTCAGGTATGGCTTTACCGATAAATTTGAAGGCGTGACACAAGTTATTATATCTGATTCTTCTTCGCACTCATTAATAACAACACTCGTGACAACGAAGCTATCATATTATGTGACCAAAAATATTGGCGTTGGTGCTTTTTATACTGCAGGGTTTAATGATAAGTTTGATAGTACTTACGCTGGTGCGAATATTAAAGTTAGATTTTAATTAAAATAACAAAGCCTCAACGTTAGTTTGGGTTTGTTATTGTTGGTACAATCAAAATCTTACGATACTCTCCCTTTATTCAAATCCCTAAAAAATATCTCCAATACTAATTTAATGGCCGTAAATTCAGATTAATTCTAATTGTTATTGATTCTCATTAATAATCGAGTAGACTGAGTGTTATGTTATAACATAACGTTTGAGGTAATAATGAAACAAGGTATACACCCGGATTATCAAAAAGTCGCTTTTCACGATATAGCAGCAGATAAATATTTTATAGTCGGTTCAACGTTGAAAACGAATAGAACGGTAGAAATTGACGGCACAACATATCCTTATGTGCCGCTGGATGTGTCAAGCGAATCGCATCCTTTTTATACGGGCAAACAAAAAACGATCCATAGTGATGGTCGTGTGGCACAGTTTAACCGCCGCTTTGGTGGATTAAAGAGCCAAAAGGAGGTTTAATATGAAGGTTTTAAGCTCACTTAAAAGTGCTAAGCAGAGGCACCCGGATTGCCAGATTGTGAAACGTCGTGGTCGTGTTTATGTTATTTGCAAAGCCAACCCCAGATTTAAAGCTGTTCAGGGCGGAACGAAAAAACGTGCTTAAGCTTTAATACCACTGTCGTTAAGTAATCTGACCATAGCTAAATGACAAAGCCTCAACACATGTTGGGGATTTGTTGTATCTGGCGCTAAGTCTTAAAACTCTTACTTTCCATATCTAGCTCAAGTTTTTATAATCATTTGAGTGAGTACATTGGAGCCAATGCTGAGGTTGTCAATTATACGTAATAAAGAGATTGGCAAATGTTTTGCTAGCGGAAAAATAAAGAACTTATTAAATAGATGTTTACTGTATTTGTTTTTATAAACAACCTGATAATTGGCGCTTAAATGATTAAAAAGGTTCTCGGTGGCGTCGTCATTTACGTCTGTTATCCAAATAAACCCACCCTTGTTTAATTGCGCTTTTACGTTATTGATTACCTTTAATTGTTCGGCTTCTGAAAATTGTGCTATAGCGGTCGAAAATATAACGAGGTCGAATTTAATGCCTGCTTGCATTGGCTTAAGCAAGTCGTGGACAAAATAATGAATGTGCGGATTTTGATTTTTACATTCGTCAATGCTTTGCTTCTCAATGTCGCAGCCAAAAATAGATCTCGCTTCGAAATGCTCCCGTAACTCTCTGGTAAGCGCCCCCGTTCCGCAACCTGCATCTAAAATTTTAAGTTCTTCTAAGGACCGCTCGGCGTCAATAGCTCTAAATCCTCGCACGAACTCACGCTTACACATTAAGTCGATGTATAGATACGCCTCTTGTGTCCAATGGAACATTTCACGATTTCTCATAGTTGCCCTTAAATTATAATGATTTAGTAAAGAAGTTTTTCACCCATTTGTGATGGGCTATGCAGATGTTCCCTATGTCTGCAGCTAGAAAAGCTTATCAACTAAGGATTTAGCTGATAAGCGTATATAATAAACGTAATAATCTGCTAATTTAACGCAGGTTATTATTGATTATCTCAGTACAATAAGCGGCACTCGACAATTTTCAATCATACGCATGGTATTGCTGCCAAGGAAAAAGCTCCTCACCTTGGAATGAGAAAATGCACCCATCGCCACAAGCTGAATATCATGCTCTTTTTTGTAGTTCATTAGCGAAGAGGAAATATCGCCTTCAATATAAGAGCTAATGACTTTAAAACCTTCTTGCTTAAGCAGTTCTTTGGCTTGCTCAAACTTTTCCTTGTGCGCGTCTTCACTGTTTTTAATGGTGACTAAATGACATGTAAGTCCTTTGAGTAATCCGCCTTGAATGATGCGTTGTACTACTTTATCTGCTGTTTCACGCCCATCATAAGCCAACATGAAGTTAGTCGGTTCGGTAAAATCTTTTGGTGCAATAATGATCGAAGTGTGGACCTGACGAATGAGAGTTTCAATATGATAACCAAGCGCTTTAAAATCGCCTTGATGTCCATCCCCTGATCGTCCGACAACCATTAAGCGCGCATCTGCCTCTAAGGCAACTAATGTATCAACAAAATCGCCATGTTGTTGTTTATGCTCGATGTCTGTAAGACCTGCCGAGTTAGCTCTATTTACAGCGGCATCTAACATGTCATTTCCCAGCTGAATTTCAATTTTTCCACGCTGCTCATCAAGTTCTGCCATTTTATTAAGCAATGCTGAGCGAGCACCTAAACCAATAGAACCCGTTAAGTCATCTGCACCATGTTGTTGTTGCTTTTCGATTGTATGAAGAAAGAGAATACCGTTACTCAAGCGATTTGATGCCCAAATTGCAGTCTCACATACTGCTTTTGCTAAAGCAGAACCATCAATACATGCTATTATTTTGTTCATTACCTTCTCCTTAGTGACCTGCCATCATTTTTTCAACGGCTGCGGGATCATTATGAATTGCAAATTTATCTATCACGGTCGCTGTTGCTTCGCTCATACCGATAATATTAACGTCTGCTCCCTCTCGTCTAAACTTAATTACAACTTTATCCAATGCCCCAACCGCGCTAATATCCCAAAAGTGAGCGTGCGATAGGTCGATGGTGACTTTACTGGTGACGTCTTTAAAGTCGAATGCATCAATAAATTTATTCGCAGAAGCAAAAAATATCTGACCTGTTACCTGATAAGTAGGTGCTTTTTTTCCTACCTTTGTATTTTTCACAACCATAAAGCGACTGATTTTATTAGCAAAAAATAGCGCTGAAAGTAATACACCGACAAATACGCCAATAGCTAAATTATGTGTTCCAACAACAGTGATCACGGTAGCAATCATGACAATGTTGGTTGATAGCGGATGTGATTTTATATCTTTAATTGAGCTCCAAGAAAACGTACCAATCGCTACCATGATCATGACTGCAACCAAGGCTGCCATCGGGATTTGTTTAAGCCAGTCTCCCAAGAAAACCACCATAATAAGCAGGAATACCCCGGCAGCTAAACTTGATAGGCGACCTTGTCCACCCGATTTAATATTAATGATTGATTGACCGATCATGGCGCAACCAGCCATACCACCCATTAAACCAGCGCCTATATTTGCAAGACCTTGTGCTTTACATTCTCGATTTCGATCACTTTTCGTATCAGTTAAGTCATCGACGATCGTTGCTGTCATCATCGACTCTAAAAGTCCAACAACTGACAAACCTATTGCGTAAGGTAAAATTATCCACAGCGTTTCTAACGTTAACGGTACATCTGGCCATAAGAAAATAGGCAAAGCATCTGGAAGTTCACCCATATCGCCAACTGTTCTAATATCTAACCCCATAACCTGCGATAAAACGGTAAGTACTACGATACAGACTAAAGGAGAAGGAATTTTTTTCCCTATCACTGGAATGTAAGGGAATAAATAGATAACGCCTAGTCCGCCGACTGTCATTGCGTAGACATGCCAAGTGACATTCGTTAACTCGGGTAATTGGGCTATAAAAATTAAAATAGCAAGGGCATTTACAAAACCAGTCACCACAGAACGGGAGACAAATCGCATTAAGCTGCCCAATTTGATATAACCAGCGAACACTTGAATTAGGCCAGTTAATAAGGTTACTGCAAGTAAATATTCTAGCCCATGTTCTTTCACTAATGTGACCATGAGTAAAGCCATAGCCCCTGTTGCTGCCGAAATCATGCCCGGTCGACCACCTGTAAAAGCAACAATTGTCGCAATACAGAATGAGGCGTACAGACCGACTTTAGGGTCTACACCTGCAATAATAGAAAACGCGATAGCCTCTGGTATAAGTGCCAGGGCGACAACAATACCGGCTAAAATATCTCCTCGAACATTTCCAAACCAGTCTTGTTTTGTTGATGAAAAAATCATACTTATCCTTTTTTATACATATATTAATCACGAAAATAATGTGATTATGCACGGGTATTCTGTTTTAATTAGCCATTAAATCGAGTGTTATTATGCTATTTCATTCACAGCTAATGGCTGCGGAAAGGACGACATCCTTGCCTGCAAGATAGACTCAATTTATTGTGCTTTTAAACGATAAATAGCGCTGGCAATAGTGCCATGCTGGAAATTCCTGCTTTAAATGAACTGTATCGTCTTAGCTAATCTAGCTTTAAGATCAGAAATTCAAAATTCTCTCTGCCGTATACGTCCGTATAACTGCATAGATAGCAAGTACGAGAAAGCCGAATAAACGATGTCTTTTACCACGCTTAATGCGAGGATCGATTGATCAGTTCAAAGTATTTCAGGAATGTAGGGGTCATTACAATGAGCAAATTATCGTGTATCGATATGCTCTATGTGTCTGATAAAATGCAATTTATAATAATTTTACGGCGTGCAAAAACCTAACTTTATGTAGAGAAAGTCATATAGATGGCGTGCAAGGGCCTAACTTTATGTAGATAAAGTTATATAAATTGATTAAACAATGGGGGGCGTATGGTTATGGCGGAGTCATCACTGTACCTTTGGTTTAAATTAATAAGCGTATTAGTTGATCTGTTTCTTTATCGTGATGAGTAGTTTAGAAAGTATCTCTTTCTCTTCATCAGAAAGCATATTGCAAATTTCATTTTCAATGGCGTCTGCAATATTCCACAGTTCTTTAATAATAGGCTTAGCTTTTGTCGTTAATTTTAAACGAAATACTCGTCTATCTTCCTTATCATTTACTCGCTTGACTAAACTCAACTCTTCTAGCAAATCAATTTGTCTTGCTAGGGTAATTGGTTTCACGTTTAAAATATCTGCTAAATCAATTTGTCGACAATTTTCATTTTCAGAAAGGTGAACCAATGCTCGCCACTGAGAATGTGTAATGCCCATACTTTCGGCTTGTTTGTTAAAACGTTGTCTAATGATGTGACTGATTTCATAGCTAAGAAATCCAAATTTAGAATGTATCATGATTCAAGCAGTATATAATAAGGTAGGCTTATTATATACCGTGTATAGCTTTAAAGTAAATATGTTATTTAAATGACAAAGCCTCAGTATATGCTGGGGCTTTGTTGTATCAGGCATGGCGCGAATATAAGTTAAACCTTAATTACGACCTGCAATAACACCTCCATCGACATCCCAGATTGCACCTGTTACCCAGCTTGATTGATCAGACAGTAAGAAACAAATACTGTTGGCAATATCTTCTGGTGTACCGACACGACCGATTGGGTGGAATGCGTTAAAACTTGCTAATGTCGCATCCATATCTTCAGGACTGATAAATGTCTCATATATTGGTGTTTTTACTACTGCAGGCGATACTGCATTGACGCGAATATTATGTTCGGCCAGTTCCATTGCCATATGTTGAGTTAAAGCGTGTAGTCCTGCTTTTGCCATCGAGTAGGCAGAAGAAGGTGTGGCTTTAATGGCTTGCTTACCCCACATCGAACCGATATTAACCACGTTACCACCACCATTGATGATCATTTTTTTAGCCACAGCCTGCGTGATCTTAAATGTCGCTTTGTTTAATTCATGGTAAAGGTCATAGTCTTGCTCGGTATGCTCGATAAACGGTTTTGGATTAAAGTAACCCGCGGCATTAACAAGGTAACCGATGTTCTTATCCTGCTCGGTGATATTGTCAATAAATTGCGCGACACTGTCGTTGTCATAGAGGTTTAATTGAATGCCTGTCACGTCACCTATTTGGCTAAGCTCTGAAACAGCTGCGTCTAGTTTGTCGATATTGTTACCAACAATGGCGACAGGAACATTTTGAGCTGCAAGTTGTTTTGCGGTTTCAAATCCCATGCCACTTGTGCCACCAATGATAAGTGCGATACCTGATTGAGTAAATGTCATTTTCTTTCTCCTAAGATCTTGTATGTGGTAATCTTAGGTGTTAATTCACTTATTAAATAGTAAGTACAAATTGGTTACCTAGGTACTTATTGGTACATCTTTATGAATAATAACGGAAAAATATTTGTAAGAAAAACTGCGCCGGAAAATAGCGCAAGAATGGTCGAAAGTATTTATGGCTGCAAATGGTCATTGACTGTCTATCAGTTACTGGCTCATGACATTAATCGACCAGGTGAAATGGTACGTAACGTAGAGGGCTTAAGCACCAAAGTATTGAATCAATGTTTAAAACGAAATGTTGAATTTGGTATTTTAGATAAAGTTGTCTACAACGAATTACCTCCTCGAGTAGAGTATCATGTGACTGAGTTTGGTAAGAAATTCCTTGGGATTTTGGCACAGCTCGACGCTTTGCAGGATGAAATTGACGACCAATATGACGCTTGATGAATTTGGCTTAGCCACCCCCACCAAACCTCAACGGACTCTAAGTATTCGATGCTTTTATAAAATACCTATCTGTGATTTGTCATTGTAAAGTTCAATAAAACTACGTTTGTTGTAAGAGGGTGTAAGACGTTGTAAGGAAAGGGGCCTAATATCAGAAAGAGAATAAATAATATGTTACGTTTTTATTCCTAGCTCGATACCCCATGGGCAATATAATAGGAATCGCTAATATGCCACTTCAAAGTCAGCCCCACCTAGAATTAGATCTGAGTATTATCTACAACCACTTAGGTAAGGTCGGTGTATGCTCGAACGAATTTAATAAATGGTTAGACCGATTACAAAATTCGTACGGAAAAAAAAATGCAATTAGGGCGCTTCCTGCTCTACAAAGAGGGATTGATGGTGTTTACTCATTACTTGAAGAAATGAAATACCGACACCACAAGGGGAGCAGTAGTGCATATGAATATGGTGTATCAGCGATTACTGAAGACCCGACTTGGCAATGTCTTGTTTCTTCTGTTGTACGTCATTTCCCTAAACAGGTTAAAGTGGTTAGACCGAGTCGAACTCCGCATGAAGCGATTCGAGATAAATGTGTTAATCGGACGTTTTTTAATTTTATTTTTCAGAAGCAACGTTTAGCTGAAATGATGAAACCGAATATTATTGTCCAAGGTGAGTTAGGTCGTCTACAGGTTCAGATTCTTGACGCTCAGATATCCTCTTTAGCAAAAGCCTATAATGAGCGAAGTCAGTTCAGCGAGCAGGTATGGACAATTCTGAATGACTATAAATGTCGTCAGAGTGTATTTCAGGCTACAGCCTCACCTAAAGCGACTGCAGAAGCAAAGAGTAATAGCTTATCTGCTGATGCAAATCTTGAGCTTTTTGCTGGTTTGAAAGTTGAAGTAATTAAAGAGTGGGACTTTGCTAATATAATGCGTAATAAAATAACTACAAACGCATTAATTGGTAGTGATTTTAAGGCCAAAGTCAGTGCTAGCGCTAAGATAAACGACGTGAGTTACGCAAGTGCTAGTGCTAAAATTGACGAAGTAAAAAAGACCACGAATAAGAGCGGTTTTTCTGATTCCATGCAATTAATACCTGGTATTGATTTAGGTGTAAATGCAGAACTTGCAGCAATGGTTGGGGCAAAGATTACCGTTAAGCATGAGCTTACAGTGGGTCAGATTATGGCAATGACCAATGAAGCTGAACTGTTTGTTGGTGCAGAGGTAAAGGCCTCTGCTTCAGCTACGCTGAACTCAAATAACATTTATGGAAAAGATGAAATAATTGTCGGTAAGCTGGGGGCAAGTGCCTTTGCGGGACTAAAAGCTACAGGCTCGAGTAACGTTACCTTTAAAGCGCGAGGAATCAATGCAGCATCAGTGAAGGTTTCAGGAACTGTGTCGGCAGGGATCGGTATAACAGCTGAAATTGAAGCATCGGTTCGAACGTCTGGAGATATCAAATTTAAAATTGCTTCAGGTGCGACCGCGGGAATAGGGGCTTCAACAGAATTGGGCGCAACCGTTAACCCTGTTGCTCTTAAAGTGATCTTATGGGATGGTTTTGCTCATCACCTGACAACAAAAAAATACCAGATGCGCAAAAATGAAAAACTAGATAGAAATTTAAATACAGTCGCAATTATACGCTGTAGCGAGCATGCGCTTATGTCATTAAATTCTTTAGAAGAAGATTATAGAAAAATGGCAGAAGAGCTTTGGCGAATTCCGGTCGATGTGAACTTTTCTAATGGAACTTATCATGATGATTTATCTCGAGGCGTTGAGCTTGATGGTGCTTACATGCGTTCGGTTGAGATGAATAGTGATCACGGCATGGAGAAAGCCGAGGAGGGCATAATGCGTAGTTCTCAGGTTTTAAGCCAATCGGTTGCCGTTAATAAGTCGCATCTAAATAAACAATCTCGAGGTCGAAAAGCAATACGTAGAACGAAAGGATTACTCGCAATACAGCCACCGGTAGGGGCTAGGGTTTAATACCATTTAAAATAATGAAAAAGCCTCACCTGTGTTGAGGCTTTGTCATTTCCAATCGCCAACTTTCACCTGAAATAAATGAACTGCCTGAATCTTAACCGCTTGTGAATAAACAACAATAATTTGATCTCGATGATTTAACATATCTATATTTTCGAATAACATAGCACGAAATTTTGTTAATAATACTTATAATAAACATTATTAACTATGTCTGTATTAATGTTTAACAAGGAATTAAGTAGATGAACAATATAGAACAAGGGCCTAAAAGCCTTAATCGTCGTAAATTTCTTAAAAGTACAGTGGCTAGTGTGGCGGTTGTAGGGCTTGGTGGCTCAGTACTTGCAGATACAGCGAGTGCATCAGAAGTAGATCCTGATTGGTTGCCCCATACACATAATAGACATAATAGACATAACAGAAAGTTTTGGAAGAACGTTCAGAAACAGTTTGTGTTAGATAAAAGAACAACTTACATGAATGTGGGTACAACAGGCTCAATGCCAAGGCATGTACTGGCAGGATTTAATGACAATAATAAAGCCGTGGCGAAATACCCATGGGATATGGATGCACGTTTTGGCTCTTGGCCATATATGTCAGAGATGGTCGCTGATGTAGCGCCGGGATTTGGCGCTGAAGCCCATGAGATTGTGTTGAGCCGTAATACCACTGATGGTATATGTTCTATTATCAACGGTCTTCACTTTGAAGAAGGTGATGTTATTCTGACTACGCACCATGAGCATATGGCAGCGACAACAGCAATGAAGATTGCTAAACAGCGTTTCGGAGTGAAAATAGTGGAAGTTCAGCTTCCTGTTTACACTGGCTTTGAAACGGTGACAGAAGAGGATTATGTTGAAGCATTCCGAACTGCATTGCATGAAAACCCGAATGTTCGTCTGATTGTGTTCTCTCATATTACTTACAAAACCGGTACAAAGTTGCCAGCAAAACGTATTTGTGAATTAGCAACGCAATATGCCGTACCAACACTCGTTGATGGCGCGCATTCGATCGGTATGCTTGATTTGGATTTTCACGATATGGATTGTGATTTCTATGTGGGGTCTGGTCATAAATGGCAATGTGGACCAGGTGCGACAGGCATTTTATATGTGCGTGATAATGCACGGCGTTTAAATGAATACTGGAGTGACCGTGTTAATCCGCTTTGGATTATTAATTCATCATTATCACATGCTGATTACCTTTGTTATCAAATGCAGTACATAGGTAATGATAATTACCCTGCGAAACAAGCCTTGGTTGATAGCTGTAAAATGTGGGATGACATTGGTCGAGCACGTATTGAAAAACGTGTGTTAGATTTAAGCGCATTGTGCAAATCATTATTGGCCGAGGCGTTGCCTAATGCCTATATATTCTCTCCAAACGTTGAAGCGCTAGCGAGTGGTTTAACAACATTTAATCCATTTGAGTTAGAAGATGGTGAGCGACTGACTGAATTTAGAGATCGGTTACGTAATCACTATGGCTACATCATTCGTACAACCAACTTTAAATTGTATAAAGAAGATAGCGCTAACACGTATGCATTAAGAATTTCTACGCATCTTTTCCACGATGAAAAAGATGTGAGAGGTTTAGTTAACGTGATTAAGAAACTATACAAACGCATGGCTTAATACTTAGGCGCTCAGTCGAACTGGGCGCTCTCTTTAAATTAGAGCCGATAAGATAGAGTATGTCGATGAGAGTTACAAAATTTAAGAATACGATAAAGAATATTTTGTTTATAGGGTCAGCCATGATTTTTAGCCAAGGTGTCTTGGCTATTGATTTACAAGATATAAAAAAACAAGGTGTATTACGTCATATTGGCGTACCTTACGCAAATTTTGTGTCTTATATCAAGAAAGACGATTTTGAATTGTTAAGCGGGCTGGATGTGGAACTGGTGAAAGGTTTTGCAGAATCATTGGGTGTTGAGTACCAATATGTGCCAGCGAAGTGGAATAACGCGATAGGTAAATTAACTGGTCAGCATGCGCAATTTAAAAACAATCAAACAATATTTGGTGACGAGTGCGCAGTCGAAGGCGATATCATTGCCAATGGCGTCACTATTTTAGATTGGCGTACTGAACTCGCCGATTTCTCAAATGATTATTTCCCCTCTGCAGTATGGCTGGTGGCTCGTGCGGATTCAGACCTGCAACCTATTAACCCAACCAACTCGATTGATAAAGACATTAAAAAAGTGAAGCAGCTGATCAATGGCAGAGATGTGTTAGCGATGGAACATTCTTGCTTAGACCCTAACTTATATAATCTTTATAGCACGGGTGCCAATATTATATTGCCCGCTATCGAACGCCGTTTGAATGAAATGGTGCCAGCGATCCTGAATAAAGATGCTGAAAGTACCTTACTTGATGTTGCTGATACCTTAATTGCACTCGAAAAGTGGCCCGGTGAAATAAAAGTGATAGGGCCAGTGTCACAAGAACAAAGAATGGGGGCTGTCTTTAGAAAGAATTCGCCAGCGTTGCGTAAAGCATTTAATCAATATTTAGATGATATAAAAAAAGACGGGACTTATCTGCAATTAGTTGAGAAACACTACCCATCCGTGTCTTATTTTTATGGCGATTATTTTAATAATAATCATAAGTTAGTGTGATGAAAAAGTTGAAGCGTAAATTATCTAGTAGCCGTTTAATTATTATTGCGGCGGTATTACTCGCGGCGTATTTAGTGTCGATTTTGGCAGTTACCAATGTTGGACAGACACGATTGAAAGAATCACAGCAACGAGAACTTAATCTGAAGGTGCAAAGTTACACCAGTATGTTGGAATACTTTTTCAATGTGACGAATGATGAGTTAACGAATCTTTCTAGTGATAAATCAATGTTGACCTACTTTGCGAATTTGGCATCAGGTATGTCGATGCAATATGGCTTAGGAGCGAGTTTATTCAACCTTAATAGGGAACTGAACCGCCTCATCTATAATACTGAAATAAATCAGCAATCGGTTTATCAGCGTTTGGTGCTTGTTGGTTATGATGGCACTGTTATTGCGGATACCGCAAAAAACCAAGGTACTAGGTTCGATAGGGTGAATATGCCACATATTCGCGAACAGAGCTTGACCATTCGCGTGGTTAAAGAAGATGATAAATATCCTTATATTCAACTGGTTAAGCGTGTTGGTTACGCAGGTAAACCGGTCGCTTTTTTGGTTGCTGATTTGAACAGGGAAGTGATCGTTTCACAGTTGACGGCACAGGAACATGTCGATAGTCGAAGCCGCATGGATTTAATTACGGCTGATGGTGATATTTTTATCTGGGATTCATTAACAACGGAACCACAATCGGATGAGAAAAATGAACTCGCCAATAACATTTTTTTTGAAATGGAGATTGAGAATACACCCTTTAAATTAAGAAGTTGGTTTGAACCTGTCAATGAAAAAGATATTTTCACTTCGGGTTGGTTTATCGCTGGTCTGTCTTTTCTTGCCGTGCCCGTTGTATTTGGGCTTTTCTATACATTCATGATTAATAACGCAAATGTTATTTTAAGAACCAAATTTGAAGAAAGTCATAAACAACGACGGATCTTATCGACTCAAAACCAATTGTTAATTGAAGAGGTTGAAAAAAGAAAGGCTTCAGAGCAAGAGTTGGCTTATCAAGCCTCGCATGATGCATTGACTGGGTTACCCAATCGAAATTGTGGTAATGACCGCTTGGAGCAAGAATTAGTAAGAGCAAAAAGATCGAATACTAACGTATTAATCATGTTTATTGATCTTGATAATTTTAAACAGATCAATGATACCTTGGGGCATTCTGCTGGCGATCAGGTCTTGATGCAGAGTACCGCAAGATTACTGGATTCTATACGTGATACCGACGTTCTCGCCCGTTTAGGTGGCGATGAATTCTTATTAGTTATTCCCGAACTGAACAATTTGGATTCGGCAACATACTTAGCGGCTAGGGTATTGTCGTTATTTGATGATCCTTTTATTTGGAAAAACCAAGAGTTGTTTATCTCTACCAGCATCGGTATGTCGGTATACCCTCAAGACGGTAATAATGTGCAACAGTTACTTGCCAGTGCCGATACTGCCATGTATCGAGCCAAACAAGATGGGCGTAATGCCTTCAGTTTTTATAATGCGGCAATGAGTGCTGATTTACAGCGTACGTTAGATCTCGATGGCCGATTACGTCAAGCGCTTGCGCGCGATGAGCTCGAAATTTACTATCAGCCGATTATTGAGTTAGCATCCAACCAAATTATTGGTGCTGAAGCCTTGATGCGTTGGCATGATACCGAGTTTGGTTTTATATCACCGGATGAATTTATTCCTTTAGCCGAGAAAAATGGCTTAATACACTTACTCGGTGAATTTGCGATAAATAAAGCTTGTATGCAGGCTGCTGAATGGCAAAAGATCAGGCCGTTACATATCGCCATTAACTTTTCGAGTGTGCAATTTAGACATTGCGATAAGCTGTTCGAGCAAATCAACGCTGGATTAATGCAATCTGGTTTACCTGCGCATAAATTGGATATTGAGATCACCGAAAGCTTGCTGTTCAATCACAACGACGAAGTAGTCTCCTTACTTAATAAACTGCAAGCAATGGGTATGCAGCTCTCGATTGATGATTTTGGTACGGGTTATTCGGCACTGAGTTATTTACAAAAATTCCCCTTTGATAAATTAAAAATAGACCGCGCTTTTTTGCAAAATATGCATGAAAGTGACTCTGATCGTGAGCTGGTCAATGCGATCATTGCGATGGCGAAAGCACTTAACTTAAAGGTGGTTGCAGAGGGAATTGAAGACCAATGGCATGCGGATTATTTGAGGTCAATGCATTGTGAATATGGCCAAGGTTATTTTTACAGTAAACCAGTGCCCGCTAAAGAGTTTGAAGCGTTATTACATCAATATAAAGAGGATTGGTGTAGATAATCAAAGGTCAGCTTCTATCATAAAACGAGATGATAATCATATATATACATGTTTTTTTTCTGTCTAGGTTGAAATATTGCTGTTTCGTTAGAGTATTTTCACTAATCTAATGTATTATCGGAAATTATTAATATAATCAATGGTTAATGGATAAGCCAAGGACTAGGTAATGCATTTAAATAAAATACTTTTATTGTTAATTTTAGCGCCCCTATCGCTAAGTCAGGTTCATGCTGCAGAAAACATGGATCCAAAAATTATTAATGGAGAAAAAAGTGGCAGTGGAAGCTGGCCATTTATGGTGGCTTTAGTCTCTAAAAATAGGGATGTATATAGCGGCCAGTTTTGTGGGGCTAGCTTTTTAGGTGGGCGCTATATATTAACTGCTGCGCATTGTGTCGACAGCAAAGAAGGGCAAGATCTTGATGCCGTTATTGGTATTTCAGATCTAACTCAGAGTGATGTTGCTGCACATAGATATAGTGTTAAAGAAGTTTATGTTCACGAAAACTACCCTGATGCATCGGATGGTAATGACATTGCTATTTTAGAACTTGAGCGCGAGGTAAACTATACAGCCGTTAATTTGGCTGATAGGCATTTACGTAACAACCTAGCAGTAGGTAAAATGTTAACTGTGATGGGGTGGGGAGATCAAGACCCAAGGCCAGATAACATAAAATTTGATAATGAGCTATACCAAGTTGATGTACCGCTAGTCGAACAAGCGCTATGTCCAGATGATGTCGGATCAAAAGATAATGCATTTTGTGCCGGGTATGTTAATGGTGGTTATGATTCTTGTCAGGGTGACAGTGGTGGGCCAATCGTTGTTGCCAGTGCTAATGGTTATGAACAACTTGGTATTGTGAGTTGGGGTTATGGGTGTGCAGAAGCCGGAAATTATGGTGTTTATGCTAATGTAAGCCATTTCTCAGATTGGATTGCAGGAAAAATGCAAGGATTCAGTTACCGTCAGTCAGAGTTTGTGGGGGCTAAGCATTTAGGTGCTAATTCGCATACTTTCACTATCCAAAATAATACAGCACAAATGATTAGCACGTCAGGAATTCAGGTGCTGCCCTATGATGCTTCAATAACTACGAATACTTGTAACGTGATAGCTGCTAATGATAGCTGTGCGGTTACGATTAATTACAATGCCAGAGAAAGTTTTGGAGAGGTATCGGTCAGTATGCTTACAGATCTTCTGCAAGCACCTAACCTCGATCTAAAGGTATCATATCTCGGTATTGAAACTGCGCCTACTGATGTTAGTAATATGGTTTCTGTTTCGAACAGTGGTATATATTCTTCTAAAAACTCATGGTTTAACAATGGTAGCTCAATTGAATCTCCAGTGTTGGGTTACAATGAGTTCGCGCAATTAGCGATTACGGGATTAGCTGCTGGGGAGTTATCTTTCAATGTCGATGTCTCAATCCAACGGTATTATGATTATTTTAACATATATATTAATGGCCATTTATATGACGAGGTGAGTGGTGTTAAGGCTGATGAGTTTACTATAGGTTTACCTAGAGATAATAATACAGTTGTGTTTGAGTATAGAAAATCTTCATATAATTCGTATGGCGATGACCGAATTACTATCAGTAATTTAACTCACTCGGCATTTAGCGAGTCTACAGGAGAGTCTACTAGACCTGATGGTAATGCGACTAATAGAAGTTCTGCTGGTAGTGGCGGCGCTATTAATTGGATTACTTTACTTGCTTTAGGTATGTTAGCGTTAGTTAGAAGGCGGCTAGTATAAACTATTCAGTTAGCCGTAATTGATGGCCCCAATTGGGCCATCAATTACAACAAACAACTCTTGGCATATCTACCTATATCTCATTAATGTATCTCTTCATTGTTATTACATCACTATCATAAACCAAATGAATATTGCTAAGCACAAGCTAACAAACACGGCTGCTGAGCCTATGTCTTTAGCGCGACCACTTAATTCGTGATGTTCTGTGCCGATGCGATCAACAACCGCTTCAATGGCCGAATTTAATAACTCAACAATAAGCACGAGTACTAATGATGCAACGAGCAGTATTTTATCAACATGGCTTACGTCTAATAACAGGGCAATAGGCGTGAAAATGATCAGTAAGAGCAATTCTTGTCTAATTGCCGACTCGTATTTGAATGCAGCTCGTAAGCCTTGCCATGAATATCCGGTGGCTTTGATAATTCGCGTTAATCCTGTATATCCGGGCTTTCCAGCCTTGCTTATCACATCAGTCTTATTCATTTATTCATCCATTTTCATCTAATTGAAATAATTATCTAAATTAGAACACAATGGTAGGGAGACATGTTGTAAAAGGCTGTAGAGATATGTAAGAGGCTGTAAGAGGCTATAAGAGATATGTAAGGGAATAATAAGGGAATAGTGGTTAAATTGTATCACTGGCACACATTTAATGTTTTTGTATTGTTACCTTGCTGCGTGTTCGGTAGTATTGAGGTTTTGACAACATAAAGTATTGGATGAACTAAATGAATAAAACCCTGTTTGCGGCGATCATTATATCGGCTGCTGAATTATCAGGTTGTGCGTCGACGGAATCAACGCAACAAAATGTTCATAATACCAATGATGTCGAAGTCATGGATGAGTCTGCGCTAGCGATAATAAAAGTCAAAGGGCTCGCTGAACATATTGAGCAGCAATATCAAGCGGCAAAAGAGCAGAACTATGTTTATTTTGCTCCCGACAGCTGGAGAGATGTAAATTCCGATGTTCGAGCAATGCGTACGCTGGTCGCTAGATTTGATCCCAATGATCAAGGTTTTTTTGGTGGTCCTTCGGAAAGTAAAGTAATCGATAAAATTGAAGAAGCGCAAGAAGCACTAGATAAAGCCGTACGTATTAAACAGCTGGTATCGGTATTTTTAGCACAGCAGTTAGCTGACATTGAATATTTGTCACCACAAGTTCATGGTCAATGGCAAAATTCGTTAAATGACATTAACGAAAGTACGGCCGATTTAATTGCTGATATTGAAGATGATGGCTCAACTGACGGTTATGAAAAACGCAGTTCGACAGTGCAAGCACGTTTATTACAGCTCGAAATCCGAATTGTTAAAAGTAATTATTACACGCCATTGGTAAAGAAAATGAAAAAAATGGATCAAAACCTGATCCCGCAAACGTATGCGAAAATACAACAGAGCGTGCAACAGTTAAATGATGCAATTATGTTTTCTACGCGAAACAAAAATATCATCGAAAATATCGTGGCTAAAGTTGAGAACGATTTACGTCGCGCCAATAGCGTAACAACTGAAGTGAAGTGGATCAATAGTATCAATCATTCTGAAAGTGAAAAGATCGCGTTACGTTATCGCGATGCACTATCAACTGCGGCATTTAATTTATTTTCAGAAGATATTTCGAGCCTCACCTATGTTGAACAAATTACATATTTTAATGATGCACTACATAATAAGTTGGAGCAGCAACAATCTCTTAATGATGAGCAAGCACAGTTAATTATTGCCTTAACAGAAAAGGTGAACGCGGCGCTGACAGAGAGCGATAACTTAGCAATAAATGAGACGATTTCGGACTTAGATATTGTTGCAGCTGACGCCACTATAGACGTTGAAAAGCATAGCCAAGTTGCGACTAATATAGCTATTATCAAGACTGGTGAAGAATAATAGTGAGGATTGAGTTACTTACTCCCAACATTGGTGCTTTGATCCACCATGTTGATCTTGTCAATTGTAATGACACGGTCTTTGAAACAGTTTATCAAGCTTGGTTTACTCACCAAGTAATTTTTTTCCGTGATCAAGTTTTTTCACCGCAACAACATTTAATCATTGCTGCGCGCTTTGGGGAGTTAGAGCCTATACATCCTTTTTTTCCTCATGTAGAGCAAGCGCCACAAGTCAGTGTTATTGAAACCGTGAGTGGTAAACCACCATTAGAAAGTTTTTGGCATACGGATTTAACTTGGCGACAGCAACCTTCTAAAGCTTCTATCCTTCACGCTCAGCATGTGCCAGCCTATGGTGGTGATACCTTGTGGTGTTCGATGAGCGCTGTATTTCGGGATTTACCTGAACAAGATAAAGTATTGCTGCGAGAGCTATCTGCTATGCATGCGTTATTTGCCTTTGATGGTATAGAAGAAAGTGAGATCACCGAGGACTGGCAAAAAGAGGTGATTGCAGTATCGGCACAAAATCCGCCTGTATCACACCCTGTGATAACGCGTAATCCTGATACTAATGAAGAAATATTATTTATTAACGAGCAGTTCACCCGCTATATAATTGGAATGAACCGTGATGACAGTAATATGTTATTAGCTAAATTATTTACGATGGCAAGACAGCCCGAATATCAGGTTCGTTTTAAGTGGCAGTCAAATTCATTGGCGATTTGGGACAACCGTAGTACTCAGCATTATGCGGTCATTGATTATGCCGATAGCCCGCGTAAATTACATCGTGTGACAGTCTTGTAGCTGTCTTATTATGATGTTGAATAAACGAAATTCAAAAGATAAAAAGAGAAATACATTATTTGTATTTCTCTTTTTTTATAACCTATATTTTATTGCATATTAACAAAAGTACAGTTAACTCAATTCTAATTAAGCAATGCTAATTCACTATCGACATCGAATAAATGGCAGTGCGTCATATCGAAATGCATATAGTGACTTTCACTATGTTGAATATTGTTCTTTGGGTCGAAATGACAGCGAGAAATAATCTGCTCTTGTCCTAATACACAGTAAAGATAAACTTCATTGCCCATCGATTCCACGACTTTAATGTAAGTCAGTTCAACATTTTGTTGTGGCTCTGATATATTTTCTTTTGAAGGTGTTATCACTGATATGTGTTCAGGCCGCAGTCCCAACCACACTTTTTGACCTATTTTATGTGCTACTTTTTCGGCTTTATCCACTGGTAATACGAATTGTGAACCGTTATCTAATTGTACATACGTAAGGTTATTTTCTTGAGAAAGTGTCGCGTGGATCAAGTTCATCGCGGGAGAACCAATAAAGCCAGCAACAAACTTATTGGCTGGATAATGATACAAGTTCATAGGCGTATCAACTTGCATGATTTGACCTTGGTCCAGCACGCAAATACGATCACCGAGCGTCATGGCTTCGACTTGATCATGGGTCACGTAAATCATCGTTGCATTTTGACCTTCGGCTTTCAAATCCTGGTGTAACTGGGCGATACTAATGCGGGTGGAAACGCGTAATTTAGCATCCAAATTTGACAGCGGTTCGTCAAATAAAAATACATCCGGTTTACGTACCATTGCTCGACCTAGCGCTACTCGTTGACGTTGCCCTCCCGACATTTCACCGGGTTTATTGTCGAGTAGGTGGGTAATTTCTAATGTTTCTGCTGCATCACTAATGCGGCGTTCTATTTCGCGTTTATTGATTTTTTGTTGTTTTAAACCAAAGGCCATATTCTCATAAACAGACATATGCGGGTATAACGCGTAATTTTGAAATACCATTGAAATGCCACGGTCTTTGGGCGGTAAATGATTTACACACTTGTTACCAATCATGATCTCGCCATTGCTGATGTCTTCTAACCCTGCAATCATGCGCAATGTGGTGGATTTAGCACAACCAGAAGGGCCAACAAACACCATAAACTCACCTTCATTAATAGTGAGGTCGATACCATGAACGGCTTTAAACCCATTTGGATAAATTTTCTCTACTTGACGTAGTATTACTTCAGCCATGTGATTTCCGTATTAATTATTAATTATTAGTTATTAGTTATTAGTTATTAGTTATTCGTCGAGATTAACTGTGAGCAATCGTCATTAATAAATCGGTATTAAAGTCGGCAACTGAATACAGAACTTTATCAGCGTAAGGCCGTAGTTCATCTTCGGTTGCAGTGCCAGTTAAAACACCAATGGTGCTCGCGCCTGCATTACGGCCAAATTTCATATCAGAAACGGTATCGCCAAACATGATCACTTGTTGTGGTACTAAATCGCAGTGTCCACAAAAAGCATTCAATAACGCGGGTGCTGGCTTGGGGGCAATATCACCATCGGAATAACCAACAAAGTCGAATAGGTCGTGTAACTTAGCCTGTATTAAACTGTAGATAGTGGCGTCTTTTGTATCTGCAGTGGCGATGCCGAGTTTAAAGCCTTGTTGTTTTAGGTTAAGCAGCTTTGCTTTAATACCGGGTAGTGCTTGGATCAGCGCTGGGTTATCTTCAACTTGTTTATTGAACAGCTGTTTTACCGTGTAGCTGAACTGAGCCTTATCACTGCTTAGCTGTAATAATTGATACCAAGCGTCAGCCGTATCTTCGACGGGATTTGATGCAAGTAAACCGTGATTATCAACATCAGCACCGTGTACCCCTATTGCCGCTAATAATGCGACGTTATCAACGTCATGATTATTCTCAGCTGCGTAGGCCGCTAATGTGTCTCCCGCTGCGCCTTGCGCGACGTGTAACCACATTTGATGAAACTCCAGTAACGTTCCGTCTTTATCGAACAGTAAACCTTTAATTTCCATTATTTATTAACTCCATTAGTTCGCCCCAAGTACCAACTAAAGGCTGGCTAAAGATGGCTTGTGTACCGTTATAAATCGGGTTTATGACGCCCTCAAACTCAGACGCTGTAAGGTTATCTAATTGACCTCGGCGAATATCAATACGTAGCCAGGCATATGTGCTCATATCCACTTGAAAATGGATATTTTTGGTCGTGAGTTTAATGCGTTTTATCACATTGCCGTCAGCGATACATTCTGCATAATAGCTCGTGCTGGTATCTGTCACAGCCAGGCGATAATCGACTATATTTGTGCCGACATCTTGACCTGGTAAGACTGCACCAGAATTAAGTTGAAAAACCAACCCACATTGGCGCTCTAGATAAACATTACCTTGGCGTAGGCCTTGTAAAATACCGTTACCCGATAAGGTATCGGCATAGACAAATGTACTTGGATCACCATAGACAGATGGTTCTGTCGCATTGGCGTTGCGTTCATGGGGTTCTAAGTGTGAGTCACTGCCACCAACGGCTGCGATACGATGGCCGCTGTTCCATATGTGCGTTAATAGGATTAGTGCATCTTCAGTGGCTTTGGGTGATGTTGACCATGTAGGGTCACAGCAGACCTCAAAGGTATTTACTTTTTTTAGTGCGATATTTTCGTAATGCCAGTGCCAAGGTTTCATCGCTGGGTGATTAATACTGATATTACCTTCATCTTGTGCAACCAGGCTAAGCCCCTGTTCAATCAAGGCCGCGCTGGAATAAGTGGCATTAAACATATTAAGGGTGCGGCGCGGGCCGAGCACATTAAAATGACCTTGGTCTGTGGTGACCTCAATCGCAGGTAATATTAATGTATGTTCACACATGGGCAGCGCAGGGTGACAAATATTGTGCTCGGTGAGAAAAAAGAAATCGAGCGCTTGTTGCTGGGCTATTTGCGTTGCTGCAGCGAGGGTATTATTCCCATCTGATAATTGCGTATGGGCATGTAAATCACCACGATACCAAGCGGCGTTATTATTTTTACTGTGGTTGTAATCAAAATGAATGCTGTGATCAAGCGGAGCGTTTTTATCGGCAATCAAACAAGCATGCGTTTGCGTTGCTAACAATTTCTCATGACTGCTATATTCGGGGTTAATATGCTCACTTAATTCAACATCAATCGCATAGCGCATGGCTTTTGGCGTTCTGGTTTCACCTTCAAGATTATACAAATGTAGTTGCCAATCGCCAGGAGGTAAATGACCTGAAATACCACCAAGTGAAGCCGATTTCGATGTTAAAATTAACGTTTTGTTGGCTTTCTCAAATAACAAATTTGCACGTAACTGTTGCTTACTGTCATACAGATAGGCATATAAAAAGCCTTTCTTTACTGTCGTTGCAGTAAGGGTGAGGGTGTTAATATTGGCGTTAACATTAAAATTCAAAACGCGATGGCCAAAGACCAACTCACCAGTAAAATTCAACATGGTAAATCCTTGTTGCTATTAGTTGTACTGGTGATGAATGCTGCGCACTCATCACCCGTTTTATCATGCTTAACGATTAGCACGATCTAATGCACGTTGTGCACGTTTAGCTGCTTGTTTTAATGCTTTTTCGGCTGGTATGTTTTCGATTAAAATCTGATCTGCAGCAATCGATAGCGCATCAGTGATCTTGCCTTTCGTTGGGTCAAAAAAGTTTTGACTGGCAAAACTAGCTTGTTTTAACGGAATTAATGCTTGTGGATTTTTCGCCGTATAATCTTGATATGCAGGGACTTGTTTGACACTTTCTCGAGCTGGAATATAACCTGTTAGCATTGACCAACGTGCCGTATTTTCAGCATTGGTATAATATTTCATGAACTCAAATGCGCCTTTTGATGCTTTATCATTTGTGCCTTTTGGCATGACAAAACTCACTGCGCCAGCTTGTGGTGCCGCAGGGTTATTACCCCAACCTGGTTGCGTGGTAGCGCCAAGTTTAGTGAAATCAAGATCTCCTTGATCGCCTGATGAGCCGGTATAGCCTAATGCACGATCTTTCATCACGTCATCAATGGTTTTGTACCAGTATTCCCAACCTTGACCACCGTGATGAATACGCATCGTTTCATCTTCATGGATCCATTGACGGAAACTATCCCATACTGTTATCCATTCTGGAGAGTTAATTAAAATAGTTTTCCCGTCATCACTGATCACTTTGCCGCCGTTAGAGTACGCCGCATCGATTAAGTTATCTTCACCCCACATTGGCTCCCAGCCATAAAAAGTGGTGTTGCCTTTGGCGTCTTTTTTACTTACTGCTGCAGACACTTTTGCGACACCTTGCCAAGTACTCAGGTCTTTTTCAGTAAAGCCGTGCTCAGCCAGTACTCGTTTGTTGTAGTAGAATATCTGGGTCGTGCCGTAAGCGGGTAAGCCATAAACTAGGCCATCTGGTGCTGTCACTTGTTGACGGAAGGCGCCAAGAAAATCATTAAAATTGAATGTGCTGTCCATATAAGGACGGATATCACGAACCAAATTACGTTTTGCCATCATTTGTGCTTGACTAGAATAAAGTAATACAAATTCAGGTGCTGTTTTTGACGCCAACCCTGCTTGTAGCTTCTGGTAGGTTTCGTCGTAGTTGCCTTGCAAGGCACTTTTAATCACATATTCATCCTGACTGCTATTAAATTCAGCGATCAGCGTAGTCATTAATTGTTGTGGTTTTGTGCCACCAGAATACCAAAAGTCCACTTCGGTTTTCGCCATTGCGCTGCTGGCGAAAGCGACTGCTCCCATTGCGTAGCTAGAACATACAATTGCTAATGTTTTCAGTTTCATATTTATTTACTCTTTTACACCGTTATCGGCAATGCCGGACAAAATTGTTTTTTGACAAATAATGAATAAAATCAACAGCGGTAGTACAGCGATGGTACTTGCTGCCATGATCTGTGACCAATTTAAGCCGTAGTTACCTTCGGCAATAAAAAATTGTCTAATACCCGTCGCAATCAAGTTAAGGTCTTGCGACGTGATTAATAGACTTGGCCACATATAGCTGTTGTAGTTAGTAATAAAGGTAATCAAGAACAAGGTAGCTAAGGCTGCTTTGCACTGTGGTAGCACGATCGCCCAGAGAATTTTAACTTCTCCAGCTCCATCGATCCGCGCCGCTTCAATCAGTGATGGATGCACTTTTAAAAATACTTGGCGTAGATAAAATACACCGAACACACTCGCGGCATTAGAGATAATCAACCCGGTATGACTATCGAGTAACCCCATATTCGCCAAGGTGATATACGACGGGATATACGTCACAGCCCCCGGCAACATATAACAAGCCATGACCACAAAATAGAGTGCGGTTTGTGATTTAAATTTGAACTGGGTAATGGCATATGCAAACATTGCCGAGTTAATCATCACGATCAGTGTGGTGAATAACGCCACCGTAAAACTGTTCATGATGTACAAGCCAAAGGGAGCACTGTTAAATGTTTCAACAAATGTTTCCCAACGAAATTGCTCTGGTAAAATATTAAGTGGGTTACTGAATATTTCATCATTAGACTTCATCGAACCTGATAACATCCAAACAAATGGGAAAACCATGATTAAACCAGAAATGGTTAAGAAGCCATGTTTTAGCAGTGCCAAACCCGTGGGTTTTAATACTGCTTTAGCCGGTATGTTTGCCGTTGATACTTGTACTGCTATGGTCTTTTTATGTTTACCTGTTTGGTCGTTAGCCAGAGGTAAATCGATGGATCGAGTTGTCATCCGTCTTTTCCTTAGTAATATATCCAACGTTTACCCATCTCGGTGTTAACCAGTGTTAAGACACCCGTGATCAGTAAAATGATTAATGAGGTTGCCGCCGCAGGGCCCATATCGTATTGTTCAAATGCTTGTTGGTAGAATAGATATAACAAGGTACGGGTGCTGCCACTTGGACCGCCTTGCGTCAGGATTTGAAATTGATCAAATGCTTGTACCGCGTTGATCATGTTGACAATGATTAGAAAGAAAGTGGTTGGCGAAATTAACGGTAGGGTGATCTTTATAAAACGTGTCCATGGGCTACAACCATCAATTAATGAGGCTTCATAGAGTGATTCAGGGATCTTGTTTAACGCACTGATGAAAAATAACATAGTCCAACCAACGGCTTGCCACACGGTAACGATAATCACCACTATCATGGCTGTATCACCGCTTTCTAACCAAGGGATAGGCTCAAACCCTAATTTACCCAGCAGTAAGTTTGCTAACCCTGATTTAGTTTCGAATACCCATGACCAGACGATTGATACAGCGACGGTTGGTGTGATCCAAGGTGAGAAGATAACCGCACGGTAAAGTTGGCTACCACGGAAATTTTTATGCAGTAATAAAGCAAACGCCAACCCTAACACTACCGTTGGAATCACCACTCCCAGCGCAAACACAAAGGTATTATTTAATGCATCCATAAAGTAACTATCTTCAAACATGTATTGATAGTTTTCTAAACCTACATAGCTATATTCTGGCGAGATATAATCCCAGTCAGTAAAGCTGATATAGATGCTCCAGCCAAATGGCACAATCCAAAAGGCGAATAGCGGGATCAATAAAGGTGCGATAAATAACAGTACCTTTAGTTTTTCCGATAGTGCGTTCGATTTAATCTTCATAATAAAGCTTTTCCTTAACTGTATGTGAACATCATAGGTTGGCACTGTGACAAATTTGGTTGTGTCATCATCATATTTTCCATCGTCAGGCATAAGAAAATGTGATGCTTAAATCGATTATGCATTAGAAAAAATAGCCTGCATCGCGCTATCGATATCTTGTTGGTGTAGCCAATCGCAAAAGAAATTAACTTTGGCGCTGCGTTTATTGGCAGTGATGACGTAGTGCCCCGAATCGGACGGCATACTGCCATTCAGTGCTAAGACGAGCTCACCTGACGTGAGCGCTTTTTTTGCCACTAGCGAGCGCACCAGCATTAAGCCAATACCTTGCTTCGCGGCTTCTAAACCATGAAGTGAATTACTTATTTCGAGTTGAATATTTGGTGGCTCGGGCGCGATATCATGATGACACAGCCATTGCATCCAACTTTCTTCATAACCCTTAACTTGAATAGCGGGCAGTTGCGAAATATCTTTGTTGGCTAGTGCATCAAGATGCTGCTGTTGGAATGCGGGACTGCATACCATCAACCATTGCTCTTGGCATAGGCGTTCGACTTGGGTGTCCTCGCTGTCAATAAAACCATTGGTGATCTCAACATCCGCTTCACTGCAAGGTTGGCGTGATGGCCAATCGACTAAGGTCAAATCTAATTTAATGAAAGAAAACTTGTTACTGAAATCAGCCAGTTTGGGGATTAACCAATTATGACCAATAGAGGTGTTGGCCTTAATACGTAGTACATCGGATTGTTGTGCTCCGAATAATATTTGTGTTTGCAGCTTTAGATGTTGCAATGATCCGGCTACAACTGGCAGATACTGCTGCGCAGCTTGGGTTAAGGTTACGCCACGTTGATTACGAATAAATAAAGTGCAATTGAGAAATTGTTCAAGGCTTTTTAGCTGTTGGCTGACCGCCGCTTGCGTTACGTGGAGTTCACGCGATGCAGCACCAATCGAGCCTAACCGAGATACGGCTTCGAAAGCCAAAAGTGCACGTTGTGGAGGAAGCATACATTGCCTTAACAAATAAATGGTTAAAGTAATGGATTTGTATGACAGTAATATTAAAAAAGCCTGTAATGTGAAATTAATATCACTATTAACTCTGACTTTATTTAATGTAATCACCTTAATCAGTGGCTTATTGTAGTAGAAAACATGTTAATTATGACACTTCCAAGTAAGATTAAGCTTATCCCTATAATGGCTACCCAATCGAGTTGTTGGCCATACCATAACCAACTAATTATGGTCACAAGCACAATTCCTGCGCCACACCAAATCGCGTAAGCCACACCAATCGGCACTGATTTGATGGTAATAGACAGTAAGAAAAATGCCAATGCATAGCAGATAAGCACGATCACACTCATGAATGGCTGACTAAACTGTTGGGTTTTTGGTAGCAGGGATGTGGCAATCACTTCAAAAATAATCGCAAGTAGTAGCAGTAAATTCGGGGGCATAGTTGCGAGCATTTTTAGCATAGTATTTACCATCGTCTTCAGGGTTAGTGGCTGCGGACAATACCTGAAGAAGATGACAAAATTTAGCGTGTAAGAATTAGATTTAATGATGTTGAATATCACTTAAATTAAGGGGTTGGTTTTCACTGGTTAATTCGTTTTTTATATACTTTTGATCATTTTGTTTATTTTAACCACAGGTTTTTTTTCATGATTATCATATAAAACTGTAATAAAAATGTAATTGTAAATGAACTTAGTTAACACTTGTTCATATCTCTTTCTGTTTTGTAACCACCTGTCACGTAATAAGTCGTTGTTTTTACTTGATTAAATTTATATCGTTTAAAGTTAGAATGTTTTTCAAATACTGATAGATCATTCTAGTGTACACCTGTAAGCTCTGTTTAACTTTTAGGGAGAGTGCTATATGCTTAATGAACTAACCAATAAATTGTCGCTAACGTTATTTAATAACGATACATTCAAGGCTTACTTCGCCCCATTTTCAACCAAGCCAATTGCGGTAGTTATGGGTGATATGCACGCGGCAAGCGTCGTGGGAATCAAGACTGAAAATAATGACATGTATTCATTAACATTAGCGATATCAGGCAAGGTGAACGAACAACCTTTTTCATTTAAGGCTGGTCAATATGTTGAGTTGCAAGTAAAGAAAAATGGCAGTTATGTTAAACGCCCTTTTACCATTTCTTCGCCTGTATCGCAGTTACAGCAAGATAAAACCATCACTTTAACAATTAAGAAGCAATTTGAAGGGCGGATCACGCCTTGGTTGGAAAGTGCTGTCGAAAAAGGAGATCTATTCGGTATTTCTCCTGCCAAAGGTGCCTTTGTATTAAATACAGCGGTACCACAAAACCGAAATGTTCAAACAAGGAAAGAGGTAATATTCATTGCTGGTGGCAGCGGTATTACCCCTTTTCACAGCTTGCTGTTATCACATGTCGTGAATAACCCGACGATCAATTTTACCCTGCTTTATTATGCTCGAGCTAATCAGCATGCGCTGAGAGAAAGCCTTGTATTGCTAGAGGTTGAACACGCTAACTTTACGCTGACGTTATTACAGAGTGAACGTGATGGCCATTGTTCTCAAACGCATATCAAGGCGGTTACAACAGACTTAGCGCGCTGTGATGTATATATCTGTGGTCCCAATAGCATGATGGATAGCACGCAAGCATTATTACTCGAGATGGGACTTCCTCAGAATGCATTGTACCTTGAGCAATTTGGTCTCGCCAGTTTCAGTCATGTCGATTTAAATGTCGCGCGTAAGATTTCATTTGCGACTACCAGTAAAGACATAGTTGTGAATGAAGACAATCAGCAAACGCTATTAACCATTGCCGAGGATAATTATGTCCCCGCGAAATATGGTTGTCGTATTGGTATTTGCCAAGAGTGTAAGTGTAAGAAAGTAAGTGGTGTGGTTTATAACAGCCAGACTAAAACATATTCAGATACTGGCGAAGAAGATATTCAAGCTTGTATCAGTGTGCCAGTGACTGACGTCGTTATTAATTTATAGGGAGAGCGTAATGGCAAAGTTAAATGAAGAGCAGTTAGAGCAACTGGCGATAGATCTTGATGGTGTGAAAGCAAGTGCCATGAAGCAAGTGGGTAGTGCCGATGAACGTTATATTAAAAAGATTGTACGCCTACAACGTACGCTAGAAATTTCTGGGCGTATCTGTCTCGTACTGGGCTTTATGTCTTTATACTTCTGGGGTGTCGGTGTGCTGTTATTAAGCGCGTCGAAGATTTTAGATAATATGGAAATTGGTCATAACGTATTGCATGGTCAATATGATTGGATGAATGATCCGACGCTTAACTCACAAACATTTGAATGGGATAATGCGTGTAGTTCAGAATCGTGGAAGCGTGTTCATAATTATGAACACCATACTTATACCAATATTATCGGTAAAGACCGTGATTTCGGTTACGGGTTATTACGTTTAAGTGATGATTTTTCTTGGCGTTTACGTAACTTATGGCAATTTGGTACGTACCTTGTGTTAAGTACGTTATTTCAATGGGGTATCGCATTCCATGAAATGGCGGGCGAGCGAGTATTCTTTGGTAAAAGAAAAGAAGGTCGTGCGTCACATGTTGATATCGAGCAATTAAAGAAAATATTTTACAGCAAATCAACACGCCAAATTTTAAAAGATTACGTTATCTTTCCAATCTTAGCCGGACCGTTTTTTGTGATGGTACTATTAGGTAACCTATGTGCTAATTTACTGCGTAACTTTTGGACTTCAACGATTATTTTCTGCGGACACTTTCCTACCGAAGTATATACTTTCACGGAGAAAGAATGTGAAGATGAGTCTCGTGGCCATTGGTATTATCGTCAGATTTTAGGCTCGGCAAACTTAACAGGGCCTCGATGGTTCCATATTTTAACGGGCCACTTGAGCTGTCAGGTAGAACACCATTTATTTCCTGAAGTGCCCGCACATCGTTATGTGGCCATGTCAAAAGAAGTGCAAGTTATTGCGGCTAAATATGGAATTGCTTACAATACGGGGAGTTTCTTTAGTCAGTACGCATCGGTAGTACGACGCGTTATTTACTTCTCATTCCCAGTAGGTAAAGTAACGGGTAAGAACGCGGCACTTTATCCTCGTTTTTAACGCTTATTAAGGTCAGTGATACTGCCTAGTTAATGGTAATAAATACGAAAAAGCCTGACGGTGTGAATCGTCAGGCTTTTTGTGCGCTATTTATGAAGGCTTGTGCTGTGGTTAAGCTCGTTTTTATGTCTCAGTTAATGATTCTAAGTTAACGGTGACCAAGTTAATTTCGGCCAGTGTTGTGTTTCAGCATAACGAGCTAATTGTGGGCATGGGTTAACAACATGCGGGTATTGACTGAATAAACATAAAGGCAGATCGTTAATTGAATCAGTATAAAAATAAGTATCAGTAAAGCTCTCGCTTTGCTCTGCCAACCAGGATTCTAAGCGTGTGACTTTACCTTCTCGGTAACTGGGTACACCCATAATATTCGCCGAATAACAGCCATTTTCAACTAACAGATCTATGCCCATCGCATGGGGGATACCGAGTCGTTTGGCTACTTTTTTAACAATGAAGCTGACCGTCGCCGAGATCAATACCGTGGTAATATTGTCCTGCTTAAGCTGTGTTAACAATTGTAGTGCTTGCGGAAATACCGTTGGCATAATGTGCTTCTCTACACATTCATCAACTAATCTATCGACTTCTTCTTTAGGAAGCTGCGCAAGGGGCGCTATCGAAAAATTAAGGTATTCAGGCATATCAAGTTCGCCAGCTGAATACAACGCCATTAAACGTTGGTCTTCTTCTAAAAAACCAGGGTCGGTAATTATCCCTTTGGTCACCAAAAATTGATGCCATAATATCGCGCTATCAGCACCAATGAGGGTTTCATCCAGGTCAAAAATATATAATGGTTGGCTCATGGTATTCACTCCCTTAACCTACTTGTTGTAATTCATTTAAATTAAACAGTAACTCGAGTTGTGAGCCCGTCTCGAATAGTCGCTCTGATGAACGATTGAGTAAATCGACGGTAATATCACAGCCTTTCACAGCCACTTGATAGCGGATTACATTGCCCAATAATTGGTGGTTTTTAATGATGCCCTGAGTCGGTTCAGAAATATGTTCACCATAATCACGACCCGCTTCGCGGACATAAATTGATTCTGGGCGAATCGCCAGTTTGCCATTAATTTTCATATTAAGTACATCTTGCGCCTGTTGCGCAGACAATAAATTATAATTCCCCATGAACCCGGCTACAAATTCATTGTGTGGTTGGGTGTATATTTGCTCGGCACTGCCTTGTTGTACTATCGCCCCTTCATTCATCAAAAAGATACGATCAGACATGGTCATAGCTTCTTCTTGATCGTGGGTAACAAAGACGGTTGTGAGGTTAAGCTCTTTTTGAATGTCACAAATTTGTTGACGTAAATGTTTACGGATACGGGCATCCAACGCCGAAAGTGGCTCATCAAGTAGCAATATTTTTGGTTGTACTACTAATGCTCTTGCCAGCGCGACACGCTGCTTTTGACCACCTGATAGTTGATGTGGATGCTGGTGTTCTTTGCCTTTTAGCTCGACTAGTTCAATCACTCGTGCCACTTGCTTGTTTATTTCATCTTTGCTCAGTTTCTTCATTTTTAAACCGAAGGCGATGTTATTTGCTACCGTCATATTCGGGAATAAAGCATAAGATTGAAACACCATGCCGATGTCTCTTTTTTGTGGGGCTAAATGGGTAATATTCTGTTCACCAACCCATATTTCACCAGCGTCGACGTTATTTAGACCTGCAAGACTGCGTAACAAGGTTGATTTACCACAACCACTGGGGCCGAGTAAGGTAACAAATTCACCTTGCTTGATATTGAAGTTAATATCTGAAAATACGGTATTACTACCAAAGCTTTTTTGTAGGTTTTTTACAGTAACAAAACTCATGATGGAGCTCCTCGGTTAATACGGCTAGCCAACCAAGTGAAAAGAAAAATAAAGGCAAAGTAAGTCATCACTAACGCGGAGGTGAAGTGACCACTGGTTTGACGCATGTTATATAAATATATTTGCAGGGTTTCATAACGTGTCCCCACCAGAATATTCGAAAATACGAATTCACCTAATAAGAACGAGAAAGATAAAAACAGTGAGGCAAATAGCCCTTTCTTCAAATTAGGTAAAACAACCATAAAGAATGCTTGTGTTGTACTCGCACCAAGTAAGTGTGCGGCATCCATTAGGTCTGCCAAATTAATCGCTTCAAAGCTGTTAGCGATAGCGCGATACATAAATGGCAGCGCAATAGTGAAATAAGTACCAATCAAGATCCACGGCGTACCGACAATTTGTATTGAACTATCAGCATATATTTGCAGTAAACCTACCGACGATACCACTGGCGGTACAGCAAAGGGTAATAAGATCAGTACATTCATCAGCCCGTTTAACTTAGGGAAATAGTAAAACACCACAAAGATGGCTGGAATGATCAATACACTGCTTAATATTAAGGCGCTAATACAGATAAACAGTGAGCGACCAAATGCGGCAATAAAGCGCGGATCTTGCCATAACTGACTATACCAATCGAAAGTCAAACCATCGGGTAAAATCGTAGCCCCCCAACTAGAGGAAATAGAATAAATAAACGTCGCAAGGATAGGGATGAATAATAACGTCACTGTGCCATAGACAATCAATTTATGAAACGACGAAGAATTAGCGTTTTGCATGATAACTCCGGCCAATAAGCATTTGGTTAATGATGGTAATAAACGCCAGCAATAAGATGAGTAAGACCGAAATGGCGGCAGCTAGATTCGGTTCTAGAAAAATATCGCCCGACACTAAACTGGCAATACGTACGGTGATGACATTGTAGTTACCAGACGTTAGCGCATAAACACTGGCATATGCTCCCATTGCATTGGCAATCAAAATAATAAAGGTCCCCAATAATGCTGGTGAAAGTACTGGTAGGGCGATGTAACGCCAGAATTGCCATGTTTTAGCGCCCAGTAATGCGGATGCCGCTTGCCAATCGTCGCTCAATGCATCAAATGCAGGGTAGAGTAGCAGCACGGCGAGCGGTACTTGAAAATAGATATAAAGGGCCAGCAGTCCCCATTGACCATATAAATTAAAGTCGTCAATAATACCGTATTTTTTCAGTAATAATGTCAGCGCCCCGTTAAAACCGAGAATGATAATAAAAGCGAAGGCCAGAGGCACACCGCTAAAGTTAGCTGTCATATTGGTAAACGAAATGATCCAATCACGTAACCAAGAATCAAAGCGGCGCAGTGATGATACGAAGCACGCAGCAATGATAATCGCGACTAAGCTAGACGTAATGGATAACCAGAGACTATTAGTAAACCCTTGTAAGATAAACGCAGAATCAAAGATTTCCAGGTAATTCTCGAAGCTGAACGTTTCTTCATAAATGAAACTGTTGACCAGTACCCATAACATTGGGGCTATTTGGAACATAAAAAATAACAGTGCAAACGGCAGTAAGATTAATGCAGGCTTGAACTTCGTTAATGCCAAACGCTTATGGTTTGGCTTTGTGGTTGTTACTTGTGTAACTGGGACAGAAGCAGTGTTCATAGACTTATTTACACTCTTGGACTGTTTGATTAATCGAGCTCGATTGTTTGATTACTCGCTCAGGTTTTTTTATTAATAGATCCTGATTGTAGGATTTGTCATGGTCGGTTAATCCCAATAATTGGCAAACATTGCCGCAAATATCTGTTTGTTTCATTGTCGTAGGCTGGTGGCTAAAATGTTCACCGATCACAAACAAAGGCACTGCGCGTTCTTCAGGTAAGATGCCGCCATGTGATTTATCATTGTTCATGCCATGATCACTGGTGATCATGATCTGGTAGCCCGCTTGTAACCAAACATCCACATAGTTAGACAAAATTATATCTGCGCGACGCGCTGAATTACGGTATTGGCTCGAGTCCAGTCCAAATTTATGCCCCGCATCATCGATGTTCATCGGGTGGATTAGCAAGAAATCAGGCTGGTGCTGTTGGCGTAGATTTTCTGCGTCCAAAAACAACATTTCATCAGGGTAATGATCCAGATGATAGAAGCAACCATGTTGAATATTCAAACTTGGGTCTTGGGTAAAGCGATCGCGCACGGCATTGTAAGGTGCGATGTTATATAGCTCGCTCATCCAATGGTAAGCGGCAGCTGCAGTGGTGAGAGAGGCTTGTTTAGCTAAACTAAATACACTGCTATGGTGGGATAGACGAACAATATCATTATTTACTATGCCACTTTGTGCTGGTGTAACGCCTGTTAATAAACATTCATACAGCGGGCGCGACATTGATGGTAGCTCGCTGATAATCGGATAAAGTGTCGCTCGATCTTGTTCGATTAATGCATTCAAGTAACCCATGCACTCATGGGCTACTTGATGATTAAGACCATCGAGAACAACAAGTATGACTTTATTGTTCATTGAATTCTCGTTGTTTTATATGGTTTTTGCTATTTAACATGGAGCAGTACGTTTTCTTGCCACTGACGTGGTAATTTACGCGCGCTTTTTCCCCAAGCCTTAAAGTCTGTTACTGGGTGAACATTGGTGTATTGCTCATCGGGTAATAGTTTCGCTTGGATTGACGCTGGTAAACTCACATTGTTACGAATTGGACGTGCGTAGCCTTCAGCTAAATTGATTTGGCCTCGATCACTGAAGATGTATTCACGCGCAAGTTTTGCTGCATTTGGATTTTTGGCATATTTATTAATGATGGTCGTGTAACCAGAGATAACGGAACCATCTTGTGGAATCGATACCGTGAAACGGCTACGATCAATTTTATCGCGATAGCTCAGCGCATTAAAGTCCCAAAGGATACCTACTTCAACTTCGCCTTTTTCAAGATTAGCGACTACAGGGTTATTAAATGATAAGCGACCTTGCTTTGCTAATTCGGCGAAAAATTTAATCGCAGGTTTCAGATTTTTTTCACTACCACCTAGGGCAAATGCAGCAGCCAGGACTGCATTATTTGCTTGTGATGCGACGCCTACGTCACCGACTGTGACTCTGTAATCACCTTTTAAGATATCGTCCCATGATTTAGGCGGGTTTTTTACTAAGTTATTATTCGAGATAAATGAGATGGTGCCAGTATAAGCAAGTGCCCAGTGACCATCTTTATCTTTAGCCCAGTTGGGTATGCTATCCCATGTGCTTGGTTTATACGTTTGTGTTACGCCTTGTTTCACTGCTATACGCGCAAAAGCAAAGCCGACATCACCGATATCTGCGGTTGCATTGTGTTTTTCGGCTGCAAATTTTGCAACTTCTTGTGCTGAACTCATATCAGTATCTTGGTGTTTTAAGCCATAGATATTCTTTAGATCAACCCAAGTATCTTTCCAGTTCGCCCAGCTATCTGGCATGCCGACACTGTATACAGCGCCTTCTTTTTTTGCAGCGACAATAATTGAATCAAGATTGTCACTGGCATTAACGGCCGTTGTCATCAAACTTGCGATTAATGTAGTACTGGTTAGCAACGTTTTCATTATCTCTATCTTCCTAGACAGGTGAGTGAGTTCGCCGTTATATTATGTCTATTTTGTGACAGCTATTGTTGTTTTTTATGACAGTTTTATGACACTGCGGCGACAATAAATAGTTACTTTAATAGGCTGGTATTTTAAATATCAAGGGGTTTATTTAGAATAATACGCTGCTATTCAACAGTTTAGCGGCAGGTATAACCTTTCGTTTGATTATTGTTTAGATTTATATTGTTGTGCTGTATGATTGAGAAAATCAGTCGTAGCAAAAGGTTGAACTAATAAGGATGTGGATGTTCATTAAGTTTATTAATGTTAAAAAAAATATCACTAGAAAAAAAATTATTATTAATAGCAGGCAGTCTATCTGTGCTATTCATTGCATTCAATATCAATTATTTTTTATATATTCGAAATAATGTCATCGATCAGCGTCGATGTGCATTAGTACCCCGCATTAATTCCATTAGTTCAATTATTAACGATTATTATCAGCTATATCTTGATGGTAAATTAGAATTATTAGACGCTCAATCGCAGGCTATTAAGAAAATACATCAAATCAATAAAGACAATGATAATTACATTTTTGTGTTTAGGGATGATTATCTCTTACTTGAATCCATTAACCGTTCTGTGTTGCGTAATCAGAATGTCAAAGAGATCAAGGATATTAAAGGTGTAAAGCTCTATCAGCTTTTACATACCGAAGCGATAACGAGAGCGAATGGGGGTTATTCTCATTATTATGCTTATTCTAAAGTTTCACATGAAGAGCAGGAAAAAATTTCCTACTCTGAGTATTTTGCTCCTTGGGGTTGGATCTATGGTGAGGGTATGTATATTAATGATGTTGATGAGTCGATTCTCAAGATGCTGACCTCATACTAGTCTCGGCATTTTTGTTTTAGGTCCAAGCTACTTCATATCTCTTGTTATTACAAAACCCCAGCCTGCTGGGGTTTTGTTGTTTTGGCCATTAGAATCGATGATTGCCAGGATGAACAAATCGCGCAATTTGACAAAAATAGTTGCCGTTATGGTTGCCAACGAATGAAGTCACTGGGTAGACTGCTAGCTTGGTATATATCCAAGCCACCTCAAGACGCATACTGAGGTAGTTTGGGTATATATATTCAAGTAGTAAGTTTAGTGCGACAAGGAGTTGCAAATGTTGGTCTATAGCCTAGAAATGATATGTATTATTGCGTTTGCGCTCAGTGGGGTATTGGTCGAGTCTAATCGTGGTAAAGATATTGTTAGCATCATGATGCTAGGTTGGATCACGGCATTAGGCGGCGGCACATTACGTGATCTTATTTTGTCAGTTGATATGATATTTTGGATCCGCGATCCCAGTTATTTTTGGACCGCGTTGTCGAGTGCTATTATCGGTTTTTTCAGCATTACCCATATCCGTAAGAATAGCCTCAACAAACTCATTATTATGTTTGATACTATCGGTGTATCGCTATTCTCGATATTAGTCACCCAACAATTATACAGTGCTGGTTACGCGGCTTATGTTTCGGTATCAATGGGCATCGTCACTGCGATCTTTGGTGGTGTATTACGGGATATTCTGGCTCACCGCCAAACCTTGTTTAATAATACCGAACTGTACGCAAGCCCGGTTATTTTAGGCTGTTGCCTGTATATATTATTGGTTCACTTGCAAGTCAATATAACATTGGCTGCGTTGACGTGTATGGTATTAATCGTCTCTATGCGTTTGTATATCGTGGTAAAACAGATCCGTTTTCCTGCATTTCTATTATTAAAATAACCGTATTGATTAATGATGAGGTATTGTCGTAATAGTAAATGATTGTAATGAATGGGTGTATACCCAAACTAGTATTTTGAAGTAACTTGGATATAACATATAGTGGTGATAATGCGGATTAAAAATGGTGACAAGAAACGATGATGAATAAACCTTCGACAAAGCCAACTGCAATTGAGTCGGGCGATATGGTTAGTGAACCAATAGTTGCTGAAAACTTTTTAGTCTCGCAGCCATGGCGGGCATTATTGCTGTGTGCTGGCTGCCTTGCTGTTACGCTTGGTGTGCTGGGTATATTTCTACCTTTATTACCGACAGTGCCATTTTTATTGTTAGCGGCGGCGTGTTTTAGTCGTTCTTCACGAAAGTTACAGTTGTGGTTGTTTAACCATCGCTATCTAGGACCGTACTTAACCAATTATTTATTGCGTAAAGGCATCAGTAAAAAACAGCTATTGAGTTCACTTTTCAGTATGTGGATTGCGATGCTATTAGCGATATATTTTGCCCCTATCTGGGCGGTGAAAATATTCTTATTAGTCACGGCTTGTCTTGTTAGTCGCCACCTTCTATCCTTGCAACGACTGCCGTAATCACCAGTGTTATGATTTTTATATGGCATTTGGGCTGAAATTTCCGCATAAACTGAAGTGAAATACTCATTATTTTATATAAAACGCATTTTATTTCTAGATCTGATAACTAACTCATACTATTTTTGTATCTTTAATGTAACACTCTTGCAGCATTAAATTTTGTAAGTTAAGAGGACCCTGGTATGTTTAAAGCGTTAGATGCACTTTCTCCGTCGTTTATCGACCGTCCATTGGATGAACTTTGGCAGTTAATATCTCCTTTGTATATGGTTGATGAGTCAAAATGGTTAGCAGAATTGTTACCAATGGCACGCCCATCTGCAGAAGAAAAATCTCAGATCACCACCAATGCAACTGTGTTAATTGAACGCGTGCGCGCTG
>Ga0209396_1000569_pt1 | contig 43280 bp, 32 predicted proteins | sample GOMGulsemesocosm_6_FD_184638 | JGI IMG/M metagenome (GOLD analysis project Ga0209396, IMG submission 184638) | Methane-oxidizing microbial communities from mesocosms in the Gulf of Mexico - GOM8C Gulf of Mexico (SPAdes) (version 2) | ecosystem: Environmental > Aquatic > Marine > Cold seeps...
GATGATAATGATGAAGTAGCCGAGGAACGGGAAAAAATACTGTCATCTTACAACTTATCTTCTTTATCAAACTATCATTTTATGGAAGGAACAGCCGATATGAGCCGATATACGATTGATAAAAGCTGGTATGGAGAATTACCGCGAAGCTACTTTATCGACGAAACAGGAAAGTTTCATGGAAAAAGTGGTCTAGTCAGTCCTTCGTTATTAAAAATGTGGTTAATAACTGACACTGTAAGTGAATAATGATTAATCCTTATTTATGTATTACTTATGTAGCGACGGTGTAATAACTACGCCTTCATTAACAAACAAAAACTGTTACCTTTTTTAGCTCGGGTAACAGTTTTTCATTTCTTTTTAGGGAAATATTAGAAAAGTATTCACGCATTAATTCTCTAGAATGAGTTTTTCACCGTTAAGGCTGCCTCGCCATTTTTTATCTTTCTCAATAAACAAGATTTCACCATATTTCCCTCTCTTCATACTTGAGTCAATAGCAATCACCTTCCCTTCAAAACGTGTTTCTATGTGCTTTTGTGAGGTATGACCAACAATAATATGTTTCACATCAAAATGTTCAAGTAGTAAGTCTATTTCACTTATTGTGGCACCATTGTCTTTTTTTCTTTCTTTGGCAAAATAGCCTCGATACCAAATAGGACCATCTCTTTTATGTAAATATTCTGCCAATCCTTCACGTGGCGTCGCTAACTCTGCTTCAACCAAACTTTCTTTAAATACCTGATTAATTTTTTCAAGACTAACGTTTTTACGTGCCAACATAGGGTGAAAGCCCCCATGAGCAAAGAGCATATCGTTTACTTTTACCAGTACGGGTTTACTTCGTAGCCAATTACCTAAAATACTGCCTTTACTGAACAAGGCATTGTAGGGTTTATTCAGTTTTTTTGCGGCATCTTTGTATTTTTCAGCTAAATATTTATAGTTACCATTTAATATCATCACTTCATGATTACCCAGGGTTAAATGTATTTTTCCCCCAGCTAATTCAGCTTGACGCTCTAGGTCATATAAAAACCATAGTATTTCGGTCACTTTTTTACCGCGGTCAAATATATCACCGGTAATCACAAAATGACCATTGCCAAAGTTCCACTGTTTGTTTTCATCAATGATATGATTATTTTTGAGCAACTCGATCATTAAATCATATTGGCCATGAAAGTCACTTAATGCTGCAACAGTATAGTCGCCCTTATATTCTAGTATTTCTGTTTCTGTGCTCATTGTCCCATGCACTTTAGCAGGCATATTGCACGCATCAAAAATATATGAAGCTGTTACTGTAGTAGAATTAGGCAATTTAAGTGATTCAACGGTTGGTGATTCAGCGGTTATCACATCACCTTTACATACCCAAAACGCCTCAAGTTGGTTTTCATCAACAAAAACGTGAGGGCCATCGTTCATTACCTGTAGTTCAGACAAGGATTTTTCTTTAAGATAGGTACAGGCGGAGACACTCATTAATAATGTTATTATTAATATAAAAAATATATTACGGTGTAGCATAAAAGACCTCAATTAAAAAATACCACCTCAGCCGTTAGTTTTTTGGCTAAAGCTGGTATTTCAAAACAGATTAGTTAAAACATGACCACATCCTTGTGGAAAATAACTTAAGACATATACATTAGGTTAGAAAGTAACTTCTGCAGCTACGTGATAAAAACGACCAACACCACCACCATAAGCTGAATTAAAATTACCTCGGCTACTTACATGGAAATTACCTCTATCATCAAAGATATTTTTTATACCGCCAGATAATCTAATTTCACTGTCATTGTCCATTTCAAATGTATAAGACGCCGAAATATCATGTCTAAAGTATTTAGGAAAATGTTGAAACGCTAAAGGCTCAGGGTTAGTAATACAACCTTCATCACCCGTAGCACAACGCTCGGCATTATCGGCAATATCTTCTTCCCAATCAAGTTGGTCAAATCTATCATTAATATTGGTACTCAAATATTTTGTTCGCCAAGTAATGGCTAAATCTTCATAAGACCATCTTAACGAGGCAGAGGCAGAATCTTCAAAAACTTCCTCAAAGCCAACTAAGTCCGTTTTAACTTTGCCTTCGTTACCGGTTGAAGTATTAGAATATTCTAACAGGTGAGTCCAATCCACCTTGAATGTTACACGGCCAAATTCATTAAAGTCATGACCATAAACAAACGCGTAATCAAAACCACGAGTACGCTCTTCATCAAGATTATAACTACGTTGAACAACCTCTGTTATTTGGCCTTCACTATCACGGTTAATAACATCACAAAACTCATTGGCCTCCCCTAAGGTAATACTTGAGGCGTAACATTCTTGTAGAATACGCTCATTATCATAGGAGCCTATTGCGTCAGTAATGGCAATATCAAAATAATCAACGGCAAGTTGCAAACCTTTAATAAAAGTTGGTTCATAAGTAAAACCTAAGGTGATAGTTTTGCCTTCTTCTTCTTTTAGGTTGGGATTACCTGCACTGGGTGAATAACTATTATTATCATCGTCAAATTCAAAATCAGGGTCGGCAGCTATTTCTGCAGCAATGGCAGGGATCAATCGACAATTATCGTGGCCAGTATCGGTTGATGTCGCGGTAACTTCATCACAAGGGTCATCGTAGCTATCAAAATCTCCAGCAAGCGGCTCAAAGATATCATTAACACTAGGGGCTCGTTGTGCTATCGCCCAGTTTCCTCGGATATTTAAGCCTGAGGCTACTCGCCATAAAAAACCTAGCTTGTAACTACTGACATAATCGATATTATCAAGATCGTATTTAGAAATACGTCCCGAGGCCTCTAAGGATAAATATTCAGCAAAAGCTTGGTCACGGATTAATGGGAAAGATGCTTCACCAAAAATTTCAGCCACCTTAATTTGCCCTTTAAACGGTGGTACTAGGTTGGTTGTAATGCCGCCATAGGTAAACTCATCATTTGTTTCTACGTGTTGTTTATCGATACGATATTCAACACCCAAAACTACCGGTACCGCGCCTGCAGGTAGTTCAAATAAATCACCTGTCATATAAGCATTAAAGTTATATAATTCATTAAAGGTTTCTAACCTTGCATTGGCGCGAATATAATCTGCCGCTTCTGGGGTAACAGCTCCTTCACCAAATAAATTTATCGGTACACAACCGGTTGCACGGGCATCAGCATCATTACATTGAATAGTGGTACCGTCTTCAGCATATCCTGCATCTAAGGCACTGACTAAATTAAAGACATTGATTTCATTTTTACGTAACTGATTTTGATGAAAACGGCCAAAAGTAACAGAAGCATCCCAATCCCATTCACCATCAAACATCGTTCCTTGTAATCCTGCCCAGCCACGAACGGTGGTACGCTCATTATCGGTTATTATAGGGCCAACCTCACCAAATCGTCTATCCCAATAAATACGATCTTTATATTCACCCGCAGCTTCGCGTATAACATCAGGAACATAAGGGTTGTCAATCGGAATATAATCAGCTTTAACAGTGCCCGGTACACCGGTTATTCTATCGGTAAAGGTTGCCGTTTCACCTTCGTATGAGTCTTCTGGTGATTTATCATTTTCGGTATAATTACCACTAAATTGAACTTGTGAATAAAACATCACATCATCGGTAAGATCATAATCGACTTTTAAGGCTAGTGAAAAACGATCACTGGGGGTTTTTAACATCACAAATTGGTCGGTATCTATACCATAACGATCTTCATTACCTGCCCAATCATCGCGTAAGGTGCTGCCGTCATACCAATATTGAGTATCGTGCTTGCTGCTTTCAAGAAAAACGCCACCGAAGGTACCGTCACCGAGAGAACGCCATTGATCTTGTGTGGTGTTGCGCATACAGAAAGTTTCACCATCAGCATTCCGATCAGCTGTCGATATGGTATTACACATTCTTTCATTGTCGTAACCATTAGATGCTTGAATAGCTGCACGATCACGATCTTCTTGCCTCAGGCCAAACTGTCGATCCCAATTGGAACTAAAAAACAGATAACCTTTATCATCGGCAAAACTTGTACCATAGTCAAAATCTAAGCTAAAATCACGCGCGCCACCCTCCGTGCTTTCACCGTGTCTAACTTTAGAACTAAACCCTTCTTTATCTGTTTGGGTAATGATATTTATAACACCTGCGACGGCATCCGCGCCATAAGTAGCCGAATTACCACCAGTGATCACCTCCGTTCGTTTTACCATGCCTGACGGTATGGTACTTAAGCTTACCGCATTACCACTTTTGGAGTTAGAAACCACACGGCGGCCATCGATTAAGGTCAGTGTTCTATCAGAACCTAAGTTCCTTAATTCTATGGTGGTAAGGCCGGTACCTGATACCGAACTTTGACTGGTAGTATTACTGGTGGCAAAACTTAGTGAGGGTATGCCATCAACCAAAATTTCGGCAAGCTCACCTAAGCCAGAATCAGAAATATCTTTTTTACCAAAGACCACCATAGGCGTCGCTACTGAAAAACTGTCTCGGCGTAAACGAGAACCCGTAACAACTATTCTCTCATCAACTTCTATATCTTTCTTTTTTTCGGCGACTTTATTACTTTCAGCGACCTTCTTTTCAACTTGCGCTGTTTCTTCTGGCATTGTTGCTGCAATAGTTGGGGAAATAGATAACAAAGTCCCCCCCATGATCGCTGCTTGAACAGCTAAAGTGATTAATTTCTTATTCATGTTACCCCTTAAATTAACTGTCATATTATTGTTGTATGTGTAATTAGTTGACAATATTAATTTTATATTTCGTTATATGAACTGCTGTTACATACTAGTAATAACGTAGTCGTAATAGCGTATAATAAATTTCTACTACATAATGTAATAACGCAAAATCAATCCGACTTAGCGCAAAGGCCTTATTAGTTATTTTAGTAACAAATAAGTGGTAACATTTTTATTAAATAATCGAGACCATTACCATTTATTAAACATCGAATTTACATCGAATTTATATCAAAATTGATTAAATCATTGAAAATTGGTTAAATGATAATAAGCTTTACTGTTAGAAATATAAGCAAAATGCTAAGGTAATATGTGTTGAATAAAAATAACAAAATAGAACATTTTTATTCAAACTATAAAAATAGCGAAGTAGAAAGAAACGAATTAAAGCCACTAAATTTCCTATAATTATTTTATAAGTATGATTAAGTATAATGATAAAGAAAATAACGACATTTAGACTTAGTAATTGTGAAATTGATCCGATAGAGCACAGCATCATATTTGATGGTGAGAAAAAGCAAACGATACAACCCAAATCGATTGAAGTAATATGTTATCTCGCTGCTCATCATCCTCGTGTAATTTCGAGAGAAGAGCTCATTACCCACATTTGGGGAGAAAATAGTGTTGTTGGTGATAATGGCCTAACCAATGCTATTTGGCATCTTCGTAAAACTCTAAAAGCCATCAATAATGGTGGAGACATTATTGAAACTATACGTAAAGTGGGCTACAAATTATCTTTATCACCTGTCTGGCAAGCACAATTACCAATAAGTGAAGAGCTCACCGTTTCACCTCCCCAAAACAACGTCCAGACAAAGCCTTTACCATCAAAACCAAATAAATTAATTTATGCCGGTACATCACTGTTTTTTATTGTTTTATTTTTTATCTGGTATAACTATCAAACTCGTGATTTCACCCCTTTTGTAAGTACTCAAATTACTAAACAGCAAGGCGCTGAAAGTTATCCAGCTCCGTCCCCAGATGGAAAATTTGTAGCCTATCGTAAAGTATCGACTAGTAATGGCAACACAGATTTATATATACAAGATGTACAAAATCTACAATCCCCGCCCAAACAACTCACTTTTGATGCATATAGAGAAGGATTTTCGGTTTGGAGTCATAGTGGTAAATATCTTTATTTCTCTCGTCAAGATAATGAAAAAAATCAATGTTGGATAGTTAAATTGGATATATCCAGCTTACAAGAGACAAAGTTAGCGACTTGTCAGCCTAGAAATTCATATATTTATTTAGACATTTCACCTGATGATAAAACTCTTGCTTATACACACAAGGAAGAAACAGATGATAGACGGGGTATTTACTTTATTCGATTAGATCAAGCCAATGCAACACCGATACGGTTTTCTTGTAATCATTGTGACTATAAAGATAGAGATATGGCTTTTTCTCCCGATGGTCAAAGTATAGCAATATCACGACGCGCGACAAAATCACAATATACAAACAGACATAATGAAAATATTTTTTTGGTCGATTTAAAAAGTAAAATATCAGTACAACTTACTGATAAAAAAGAAGACATTATAGGACTTTCTTGGCATCCCAGCGGCAAGAAAATCATTTATGCAGCACAACGCTCTGATAATCGTTATTCATATATTTTAGACGTAGAAACTAAAAAAATAAAAAACTTAAACATTCCAAACTTTAATTACCCCGCTATAGCTAGAAAATCAACACACTTATTCTATCAAGTATTAAGTGATCGATACCATATTTCTCATTTGCAATTAGGAGGCAGTGTTTCCAACAGCCCTTTCCCTACATTACAATCAGAATTTAATCATCTTAATAGTGATTATTCTAAAATAAGCAATAGAATAGCCTATTCATCAAATGAGTCTGGCTACTACGAAGTATGGTCATCAGACCCAAGTGGAGCAAATAAAAAGCAACTCACAAATTTAAAACAACAGGTGTTAACCCCTCGTTGGTCACACGATGGCCAAAAAATAGCCTTTTTATCACCGTCTGATGATGGCCAATACGATATCTCTATCTTAGATGTCAAGACTCATAAAGTATCAAAATTATCGAGTCCATTTAAAAACCATAACCGGCCGACATGGAGTTATGACGATAAAACTATTATTACAAACATTGCTGACGTGAAATCCGAGGGGCTTTTCCAAATTAATATTGTTTCTGGGAAAAGCAAACAACTGACATTTGACAAAGGTAGGTTGGGGATCATGATTTCACCAACAACCCTACTCTACAGTATTCCCGGTAAAGGTCTTTGGCAAAAAAATATACTCAACAATACGCTTTCTATCAATGTCATACCGGCGTCATTATTTAGAACAAGGTATACTTGGGTTTATGGCAACAACGGCGTATATTTTAAACAAAGTAGAAATAATGTTTATCAACTAAATTTTTATGATCTAACCAGTAAGCAGAATACCCCACTCATTCGTATTCCTAAACATACTTTAAGAAGTTCAACAGCGTTAACGTTTATAGAAAATAGTAATAGGTTAATGTTTACCAGTAGCCGAAATCCACAAAGTAGTATTCATATGTTAATGCCCCCTTTAATACGGTAAAACAATAACAGCAATGTATAAACAATTTAGTGGTTTCTACTCAAAATGTGGGTTTAAATCGTCGAGAAAGGGGTAACGACAAGGCTTTGTACTGCCCCTCTAAATTAGCTATAAATCGCTATCAGATTACTGAAAATTGTGAGAGTACCATTAATGTCATAAATGCTACTCTCACTTTAATAGTTAAAATCAAACGAATAATTAGTACATTGCTTTCATGGTATTTATTCCATGAGCGAGAGTTTTTCGCCACGCATTTTCAATTGACGAATCAAACTGATCATCATGCTCTTTCGCCGCATCGATTAAACAATCAAGCCAAGTATCGTATAATTCTGGGCTAATGTTATGTCCTGAACGGCTGTGTGATTTGCCAATCATGTCTATATGAGATTTCGCTTCAGCTGAGTCAATTGACGTTGTCATCATTATCATCAAAGAACTTTTTAACATTGAACGCTGACTACTCATGTTTGTATTCGCAAACATTTTGGCAACACTTTCATTTTGACCAATAAATTTGTTATAAAATGATTCAAGAAATGCCGGTGTATCTAAACAACGATTCACCGAGTCTTTAAATGGAGAAATTAAACGCTTGTCTATAACTCGTTTGGCCTTACCTTCAGAGCGAGGCAAATATCCTGTTGGTTTCATCAAGATCTTACAAGATATACCGATCATGGTTTTAATTTTGCTTTGTAGCTCTTTTATTGCAAATTGTTCTTCATTTTCGGTTAATGCTTTATTGGGCTCTACACTTACAGCGACTTTATCCAAGTTACCGTCTTTAGTCACTTCAATTAAATAATGAGGTGATAAATCACTAACCGCTAGTATTTGCTCTTCAACTTGAGTTGGAAAAACATTTACTCCTCGAATAATAAGCATATCATCACTACGACCAGTTATTTTATCCATACGTCGCATTGGGCGTGCAGTGCCTGGTAATAGTCGGGTTAAATCTCGAGTACGGTATCGAATAATAGGTAATGCTTCTTTAGTTAAACTAGTAAAAACTAATTCGCCCTCTTCACCATCAGGCAATACTTCACCGGTTTCAGGATTGATAATCTCCGGATAGAAGTGATCTTCCCATATGGTTGGGCCATCTTTTGTTTCAAGACATTCCATCGCTACCCCAGGGCCAATAACCTCTGATAGCCCATAAATATCAACCGCTTGAATATTTAGTCGCTGTTCAATTTCTTTACGCATAGCGTTGGTCCAAGGTTCGGCACCAAAAATACCTACACGTAAGTTTAATTCTTTAGTGTCAATACCTTGTCGATCCATTTCATCGGCAATATTCAATGCATAGGAAGGTGTCACCATAATAATGTCAGGATTAAAATCTTTGATTAACTGTACTTGTTTGGCAGTTTGCCCCCCTGACATAGGTACAACCATGCACCCTAACCTCTCTGCCCCATAATGCGCGCCCATGCCGCCGGTAAATAAACCATAGCCATAAGAGATATGACACATATCTTCGCAAGTGCCTCCCGCAGCACGAATAGAACGAGCAACAACGTCGGCCCACATATCTATATCATTTTGGGTATAGCCGACAACGGTAGGTTGTCCCGTAGTACCACTTGAAGCGTGAATTCTCACAACATCTTTTTGTGGAACAGCAAACATACCGAAAGGGTAATTATCTCGTAAATCTGATTTTACAGTAAAAGGGAATTTAGCTAAATCACTAAGGCTATTAAGATCTGATGGATGCACACCAGCGTTATCAAATTGGTTTTTATAAAAAGGAGAATTATTATAGGCATGCATTAAGCTATGCTTCATTCGACTTAATTGTAAAACACGAAGCTCTTCTACACTTGCTGTTTCAATAGGCTCCAAACCATCTTTGTGATTTATCATTTATTTTCCTCTGGTAATAAAATAAAGCTTTATGAATAAATATAGCCTTAAGTATTCAATATAGGGAGCACCAATGCAATACATTTTAATTAAATAATCCATATTTATGTGTCAGATAATTTAAACATTTGATTTTTTTAAATACAATTCATGTAAAGAACATTGTGAATTTATTTTGTATCAAAAGTTTGTCAGTAATAATTAGTACTACAATTCTCTTCATCGTATTTTTTTAGGCAATCCCCACCATTTTACATACATATTTAAATTTTAGTTCGCATTTTTCCGTTAATCTTACAAACACAACAACACCCTTGAATATGCAACAATATAATTGAAAACTCATTAAAAGTGTCTTATTTAATCACAACAAAGTTTTTTAGAAAAATTTTTATATTTATCGTATTTTGATCATTAACCAATAACACATAACTACCTGTATTTATTGAAAATTAATAAAGAAAAACAATTCAATTGTTAATTTGGATTTTTTAAAAAAGTACTATTTTGATCTGGATCAATAATATTAACCTACATATAATTTATCATCTGATTCATTTTATCTTGTTTTTGTTAAAAATATGTAATAGATTGTTATTTGGTTGCTATGGGAGCGTTTTTTAACCAAAAATATAAAAATATATAAGGGAATATATAAAGAATCATCTATTGAGAGAAAAACATGAAAAAACATAAACAACAAAATCTGTCGACAGTTAGTAAAAAAAGTATCGTATCGAATTCAATAAAAAATATATTAGGTCTAGGGCTTGTTACTGTTGGAACAGCAAGCACTAGTGCTCTTGCCGCAGAAAAGATAGAAGTCATTGAAGTAACATCTCAATATCGTACACAAAACATTCAAACAGTACCCATTGCGGTAACGTCACTCGGTGCAAATGATCTTGAGAAATCAGACATTACTGATGCTTCAACTGTTGCTAATTTTGTACCTGGTATGACATTTGCGGAATTTTCTCCAGGACAAGCAAATATTTCCATGCGAGGAATTAATACTAGTGATGATGGTGCCGGACTAGATAACTCTGTCGGATTATTTCTTGATGGTGTATACATTGGCCGTGGCGCGAGTATAAATTTTGATATGTTCGATTTAGAGCGAATTGAAGTATTACGTGGCCCTCAAGGGACTCTTTTTGGTCGTAATGCTATCGGTGGAGCTATTAGTGTAATTACTGCCAAACCTACCGAGGACTTTAATGCAAAAGTAGGGGCAACCGTTGGTAATAAGGGAATTATTCGTTACCAGGGCCTCGTTAATGGTGCTTTGTCTGATGATCTTTTTGGTAAATTTAGTCTTTCACATCGTGAGCACGATGGTTATGTTCATAATGTTATCTTAAACAAAGATCATAAAGATGAAGATGTTACCTCTTTTCGTGGACAACTCCTCTATAAAGCTGATTCAAGTGAATGGCTATTAAGTGCTGATCACATGAATGATGACCGTGAAGACATGGGGCGATTTCCTGTAGTTAATGGTAATCAAGATTATGTTTCTGAACTGGCTGACTTAAATGGTAATGGCGATTTTCAATCAGCGAGCCCTGTTGATGGTTTTTCAAATAGAGAGGCTAGCGGTGTAAGTTTGACGGGTACCATAGATTTTGACACTGGTAGTTTAACAACTATTACAGCATTCCGTCATGCTGATACTGATTGGGAAATGGCTGTTATTGGCGCTCCATTGATTAACGGAGCTGGCCCTACTTATAATTTTGGTGATCCTTCAACACCTGAGGATGATTTTTATGGAATTGATCCGATAGACGATATCATTGAGGATATAGATACCTTTACACAAGAATTCCGTTGGGTTTCAAATGTAAATGACAAGTTTAGCTATACTGCAGGTGTATTCTTTCTTATTGAAGATACAGAGCGCTTAGAACAATGGAAAATTGCGCTTAATTCCTATGCTGGTGATCAAGCGATTGTTGGTAACGAAACTTCTGCTACCAATAACAAAACCACCAGTTATGCTGCTTATGGGCAAGGTAATTATGTTTTCAATGACCAATGGGAATTAACCTTTGGTTTGAGGTATACCAAAGATACCAAAGATTACTCCGCTACTTCAGTCAACTGCGCACTAGACCTTACAGGAACTGAATTTGAAAATATGGCTGAATGCCAAGGAGTTGGTGGTAGTTTATCAATTATCAGCGAAGCATTTACCATTGATACTGAGGATAGTTGGAGTGACTTATCTCCAATGGCAAATTTAAAGTACTTATATAGCGATGATTTGATGTTTTATAGCTCTATTGCTAGAGGCTTTAAAAGTGGTGGCTTTGCTGGTTCTCAAGGCGTCGAGTCTAGTGCTAGTACCCCCGTAGATCCTGAATATGCAACAAACTATGAACTGGGATTTAAAGGTGATTTTCTTGATGAAACACTACGCTTTAATACCACACTTTTCTACACTGATTATCAAGATTTACAGGTCACCCGCTTTGGTCCAACGGCAGGTTCTGAATTTGGTACATTTCAAACAACTAACATTGGTAGTGCCGATGTACAAGGACTTGAGTTAGAGTTTAACTGGAATGTCACTGATAACTTGAACATGTCAGGGAACTACGCCTACTTAGATACTAAAATCGAAGATCTCGTCTTGGATACTGGCAATGGCTTTATTGATGGTTCGGGAAACCCATTGCGTCAAGCTCCTGAAAATAGCTATCAATTAACGATGAATTACTTTGTACCTCTTGAGCAAGGAGAGCTAGATTTTCGTTTGGAATATAGCTATACCGGAGAGCAAACTATGGACTTAGTCAATACTAACGTTAAATTAGAAGAAGCAGATGTTGTTAATGCTCGGATAAGTTGGGCCACTGCAGATGAAAGTTTAACGCTTGCTTTATGGGCCAAAAATTTAACAGATGAGGCTAATATTGTTCATGTATATACGGTAGGACCTGGTGTGATAGGTGTTTGGGGGGAACCAAGAACATTCGGTATTTCAGCAACCTATACATTTGAATAATCCCGCATAATCATTTATGACCTAATGCCTCGTTGTTAATGAGGCATCTTTAATTTAGGATTTAACATGCAATATAAAACTTTTCTTTTCGCTATAGCATGCGCTGTGCAAGGATGTTCTTCCGGTGATATAGCCGATGTTCACTCCTCTGTAAAAGCAAAGTCGACTGATTCAATTCAGGCACAAGCGATAAAGATTTATCGTGATGATTATGGCACGCCACATGTTTTTGCTAACTCTAATTTTGATTTATTTACAGGGTATGGTTACGCCGTTGCTCAAGATCGATTATTTCAAATGGAGATGCTTAAAAGAACAACTCAGGGGGAAGTTGCCGAGGTTCTTGGCAGCGAATACATTAATTTTGATCATTTCACTCGCAGTCAATTCAATCCAGGATCAATAATAAAGCAAATTAAAAAATTAAACCCTGCACAGCTTGATGTATTAAATGGTTATGCAAAAGGTATGAACCTGTGGATTAACGAGATTGCAAAAAATAACAAGCAATTATTACCGTTTGAATTTACTCAACACGATTTTAAACCATCAAAGTGGGACGCTTATGATGTAGCGATGATTTTTGTTGGCACATTAGCTATGCGATATGCTGATTTTAATACTGAATTAGAAAATTTAGAGACATTACAAAGTCTTAAGAAACTACACGGTAAAGAGCAAAGTTTAAAGTTATTTAATGCCCTTATGTGGCAATGTGACAGCGACTCGATCACCACAGTTCATAACAAAAGTGAACAGCAATGTATTGAACGTAACAAAATTCCTGATGACTTATCCGTTGAATCACCAATAAACCTTGCAATGAGTAATTATATTGATATCTCTGGAGAGTTAAATTTTTCGGCTAACAGTAATGAAAAATGGTTGAAAGACTTTTCAATAACCGGCCTCAGTGGCGATATTGCACGCTCATCAGCCAGTAATATCTGGGTGCTTGCTAAAGATAAGCTTAAGGAAGTTAATGGCGTGATGTTGAATGGCCCACAATTTGGTTGGGCAAACCCATCTTATGTATATGGCATTGGTTTACATGGTGGAGATTATAATATTGTTGGCAGTACTTTATTAGCAACCCCCAATATCCTTTTTGGACATAATAATAAGATCGCTTGGGGTGCAACAGCAGGCTTTGCAGACCAAGTTGATGTAATACAACTTGATTTAATCAAAAATACAACAGAACCATCCGCTTTATTTTATCATTATCAAGGGAAAGAATATAAAGTAAGTGAACGCCAGGAAATGATAAAAGTTAAAAATTCGGATCCCGTAAAATCAAATATTCGCTATACCCATTTGGGAGCAATTGAGCAAGTAGATGAAGGTTCTGATCATATTTACATTAGAAGAAGAGCTTGGCAAGGATTTGAAGTTAACAGTATGTTAGCTTGGTTAGATGTAGGAAAAGCTAATAATTGGTCACAGTTTCGCCAAGAAGTCAGTCAAGTTGCCACCAATATTAATTTTTATTACATGGATTTAGACGGGAACTTAGGTTACAACTTGGCTGGACGATATCCAGTAAGACATTTGCAACAACATCAACGTTTACCTATGACGGTATCCACTGATTGGCAAGGTATGCAAAAGTTTGAAGAAAACGCTTATGAATATAAGCCCGCCAATGGTTTTATCATGAACTGGAATAATCGTCCTGAAAGCAAAGTATCGTCACCTGATATGTGGTGGAAAACTTGGGCTAAGGCCGATCGAGCTAATGAAATTGAGCAACGATTATCCCAACAGTCCAAATGGTCTGTCGACGATGTATGGCAGTTAAATGAGGAGATGTCTTTTAATGATAATAATATTCGTTATTTATTACCTTTATTAGAACAAGTTCATAAAGATTCTCGGCTATCACCGCAAGAAGCCGAAGGTTTGGCATTGCTACAAAGTTGGGATAAAGCATGGCGGGATGAAGATCATAATGGTTATTTTGACTCAAATGCGACGACTTTGATGCAACATTGGTTGTCACAACTACTTAAAGATGTGTTAAGTGATGATTTACCTGAAAAAATATTTAAAAAATATGCGGCAACGGGTTATCCGATAGCGACAATTAGGGGGTCGATTGGTCAACAACCTGGCACCGTCATCGTTGTCGATAATTTATATGCAGAGCAAAGAGGAAAACAAATTCGTTTTGATTTCCTTAATGGTAAAACAGCGTTAGAGGTGATCAAGGCTAGCTTCAGCCAGGTAATAGATACCTTTACCAAAGATGGACAATTAGTCATCGCCGATACTAAAGTTTTTCCACTTATGTTCTCTCCTTATAATTTTCGGGGAGTTTTGCAAGGTTCAGCAGAGCATAAATCAGGACATATTATGAATCGGGGTGCTGAGAATAACCTTTTTGTTGCAACAAAAAGTGGCTTTCAAGCTTGGGATGTTAATCCAAGTGGTCAAAGCGCCTTTATTAACCAACAGGGTATCCCTAGTCCTCATGTAAAAGATCAACTTCCTATGTTTGAAAACTTTCAGAAAAAGCCGATTTATTGGAGTGAAAGTGAGCTTAAAAAGCAAGGATTTTCGGTCGAGATTATAAATAGTATCACGCGATAGAAGTGAAGATTGGTCGGCTATTTATGGTCGTTTATATTGAATAGAAGGTATTATAATGAAAAATAAAGATATTAAATTTATTCTTGCTGTAGTTGTTTTTTTTAGTCCATTTTTTATTTTCACAAATTTTTATGAAGGTTATTTGGCATTAAATCAGCAGCATGGATTTATCATGAGTTTTGTTAAATTCGCTATACTCGCCACAACGGGAGAAGTCATAGGTCTAAGAATAGTGAGTGGTAATTACAATAGTACAAACTTTGGTATTTTTCCCAGAGCGATTGTTTGGGGGCTATTAGGAATAACCATAAAAATAGCTTTTATTATTTTTGCTACTGGGGTGCCATCAGTCTTGGCCTATTCAGGCATGGCCAATGTTTCAACAATAATGAAAGGCGATCTTACATTAGATAAACTGTTACTCGCCTTCTCGATCAGTATCGCTCTCAATCTTATTTATGCCCCCATATTGATGACAATTCATAAAATCACAGATATACACATCACTAATAACGGCGGCACTATAAGGGGATTGTTCACGGCTATACAGGTCGAAAAAATTATTGTGAATATGGATTGGCATAAACAATGGAGTTTTGTTTTCAAAAAAACCATCCCGTTTTTCTGGATCCCTGCTCACACTATTACTTTTCTCTTACCAGCAGATATGCAGATTTTATTTGCAGCAGCTTTAGGAGTCGCTTTAGGGGTAATTTTGGCTATTTCTAGTTTGCAGTCAATACCAGCGAAGGTAAGTTAGTTAAACTTTTAAAATGGACAAAATGCTGTTACTAACGGTTTAGGGAATTTAAAAATCCCCCTCTTGATAAGTAACTGAATAATATTATACGCAAAGTGTTAAATAACACTTTGCGTATATCGCTTATCTTCATTAACTTTTCTTATATTGTTTAATGAAATAAGACCATTAAGCCTACTTCTTTATAAAGAATTTTTCTCAATTAATCAGAAAATTAAAAAATTGATATAACTTAACCTGATTTGATGGTCACGTAGACAGAAAATACCTGTTAAGTTTTTATTTAACTATCACATAACAATACAAACAAGAATCCTTATCACCTTTAAAATTTAAAGTATCACACAACTATGTTTCATTATTTTTTTTGAATCTACACTCAGACCACAAACAAACCCACAACCCAGATGATTGATGAGATGAATATTCATTACGCTTTCTTAATTACCTTTCAAAGGTTGTGACACACACTATTGACTATATCAAATATAAAAGTATCATATAAAACATACTTAATTGAAGTTTGTTATTTTTAGAGGTTTTTTATGCAATCAAAAAGTTATTGTTGCGGATCATGGGTTGAAGGTCAGGATAAAGGCATTGACGTTCGAAATGCTATCAATGGTGAAGTCATTTGCAGCGTTAGCAGCAAAGGCATTGATTTTAAGAAAATGATTGAGTACGGCAAAGAAGTTGGAGGTGCTGCTTTAGCAAAAATGACCATACATGACAGAGCGAATGCATTAAAAAACCTTGCCAAGTTCCTCCTCGAAAAAAAAGACCATCTATATAAAATATCGGCTAAAACGGGAGCAACAAAAACTGACAGCTGGGTCGATATCGAAGGTGGTATTGCCACCGTTTTTAGTTACTCTGGGATCGCACGTCGCGAGTTTGCTAATGAAAAATTTATCGTTGAAGGTGGTCCTGAGGTACTTTCAGCAAAAGGTACTTTTGTTGCCCGTCATATCCTGACTTCAAAACCGGGGGTTTCTGTACATATTAATGCCTTTAATTTTCCGTGTTGGGGCATGTTGGAAAAAATTGCTCCAAGTATAATCGCTGGAGTGCCCGTTATTGTTAAACCCGCAACGGTTTCTTCTTATTTAACCCAAGCTATGGTTGAAGAAATCATCTATTCTGGTTTGTTACCTGAAGGTTCTATCCAATTAATTTGTGGCGGCGTTGGCGATTTACTCCACCATTTAAATGAGCAAGATGTAGTCACTTTTACGGGCTCAGCAAGCACAGGGAAAAAACTACGTTGTCATCCTAATATCGTTGAAAACAGTATTCCTTTTAATATGGAAGCTGACTCCCTTAATTGCTCAATTCTAGGTGAAACCGTGGCTCTTGAAGATCCTGAATTCGATCTTTTTATCAAAGAAGTCAGTAAAGAGATGACTGTAAAAGCAGGACAAAAATGTACGGCTATTCGTCGTATTATTGTGCCTGCAGCCAAAGTTTCAGCCGTTACAGCTGCCTTAAAGTCACGCTTAGATAAAGTGACTTTAGGTGACCCTAGCATTGACGGTGTTCGCATGGGTCCATTAGTGGGTCGATCGCAAAGAGAAGATATTAAATCAACCGTGACTCAACTCGCTGAGCATTGTGAAATTGTTCATGGCGGTAATGATACTGCTTTGGATCTTATCGGTGAAAATGTCGAAGAAAATGCTTTTTACCCTCCGACATTACTTTATTGCGCAACCCCACTAACCACAGATGCACCTCATAGTATTGAAGCCTTTGGGCCCGTTAGTACTATCATGCCCTATAGCAGTATTGATGAAGCCGTTGCTATCGCACGTTTAGGTAAAGGTAGCTTAGTGGGTTCACTTATAACCTATGATGATAACGAAGCTATAAAAGTTGTAATGAATGCAGCTTCATATCATGGCCGTATGTTAGTACTTAATAGAGATTGTGCAAAAGAATCGACAGGTCATGGCTCGCCATTACCGACTTTAGTTCACGGTGGCCCCGGTCGTGCGGGCGGTGGTGAAGAGTTGGGTGGGTCACGTGCAATTAAACATTATATGCAACGTACTGCTATTCAAGGCTCTCCAAGCACGTTGATGGCGATCACTAAAGAATATATTAGTGGTGCTAAAACAGTTAGTTATGACCGTCACCCTTTTAGAAAATTTTTTAACGAATTAAAAATTGGCGAATCGTTAATTACTCACCGAAGAATGGTGACTGAAGCCGACATTGTCAACTTTGGTTGTTTATCCGGTGATCATTTTTATGCCCATTTTGATGAGCTGGCAGCAAAAGACTCACTCTTTGGTACACGTGTAGCACATGGTTATTTTATTATTTCTGCAGCAGCAGGCATGTTTGTAGACCCTGCTCCTGGACCTGTTTTAGCTAATTATGGTTTAGAGAATTTACGTTTCATTGAACCCGTGCCTATTGGCGATACCATACAAGTTAAAATTACAGTTAAGAAAAAAATTAAAAAAGAACAACGTCCAGAAGAAAAAGTGCCTACAGGTGTTGTACTTTGGGACGTTGAAGTCACCAATCAAGATCAAAAGGTCGTGGCTTTATACGATATATTGACCTTAGTAGAAAGAACGTTAGGGAGTGAGGTATAGCCCTATGTCTTCTAAAACAATAAAAAACAACTCAAGCGAATCACAAACTTTAGCTCAAAATTGTGCGCAGCATATGTTAGCAAATGATGCAGCAAGTAAGGCCTGGGGAATAAAGCTACTGAGTATTTCTTGTGGTCAAGCAACAGTGAGTATGACTGTTCTACATTCTATGCTAAATGGTCACAAAACCTGTCACGGCGGACAAATTTTTTCATTGGCAGACTCTGCTTTCGCCTTTGCTTGTAATTCCCAAAATCACGCGGCTGTAGCTGCGGGAGGCTCTATCGACTTCTTAAGGCCCGCATTTGAAAATGACGAACTCATCGCAATAGCCACGCAAGTCCACCAAGGAAAGCGTACTGGCATTTATAATGTCACGGTAATAAACCAAAATAATCAAACAGTTGCGATATTTAAAGGCAACTCAGCAAGAATTCACCGCAATGTGCTACCAGAAACAGAAATGGGCGTTGCTTAATACAAAATTGCTAAGGAATATACAATGATAGATGCTTTTATTTGTGACGCGGTTAGAACTCCCTTTGGTCGATATGGTGGCTCGTTGGCTGGTGTAAGACCTGATGACTTAGGAGCTTTGCCCATAAAGGCCTTAATAGAGAGAAATCCTGCAGTTAATTGGGCATTAGTGGATGATGTTTTTTACGGTTGTGCAAATCAAGCCGGCGAAGATAATCGAAATGTTGCACGAATGAGCGCTTTATTAGCCGGTTTACCGATAGAGGTTCCTGGTGTGACACTCAACCGTCTTTGTGGATCAGGTATGGATGCAATAGGTACAGGTGCAAGAGCGATTAAAAGTGGTGAAGCGCATTTACTGATTGCTGGAGGTGTTGAATCAATGTCTCGCGCACCTTTTGTTTTTGCTAAGGCTGATAATGCCTATAGCCGTCAAGCAACTATGTTTGATACCACCATTGGTTGGCGTTTTGTTAACCCATTAATGAAAGATCAATATGGCGTCGACTCGATGCCAGAGACCGCTGAGAATGTTGCCGAGCAATTTGAAATCGATCGTTTGTCTCAAGATGCATTTGCATGTGAAAGTCAACGCCGTGCTGCTAAGGCACAATTAGATGGAATATTTTCCCAAGAAATTGTGCCCGTCATTATCCCACAAAGAAAAAAAGACGATATTGTCTTTGAGCACGATGAGCACCTACGATCTAGCTCAATGGAGAGTTTGGCTAAATTAAGAACACCTTTTAGAAAAAATGGCAGTGTAACTGCGGGAAATGCATCCGGCGTTAATGACGGCGCTTGCGCGCTATTACTCGCATCTGCACAGGGCATTAAAGATCATGGCTTAACAGCCAAAGCACGTATTCTAGGCATGGCTGCTGCGGGTTTAGCGCCGAATATAATGGGTTACGGTCCAGTTGAAGCAACTCGAAAAGTATTGGCACAAACAGCATTAACGTTGAAGCAAATGGATGTTATAGAACTAAATGAAGCTTTCGCGGCACAAGGACTTGCAGTATTACGAGAGTTGGGTCTTAAAGACAATGAAGCACATGTTAATCCTCATGGTGGCGCTATAGCTTTGGGTCATCCATTGGGTGCAAGTGGCGCAAGATTAGTCACTACAGCTATGTATCAATTACACCGAACCAAGGGACGTTATGCCTTGTGTACTATGTGTATAGGTGTTGGTCAAGGGATCGCACTGATCATCGAGCGAGTATAGGAAAATTAACAAGACAAAATCTTATCATTAGTACTGAAATTTTATTAATAGCAACTTTAGGTGGTGAAATAATGGCCAAATATAATCAAACTGAAGCTGAACTTGAAACAGCATTTCAAACAAGAATTGATAATGAACAGAAAATAGAACCTAAAGACTGGATGCCAGAAGCATATCGTAAGAACTTGATCCGACAGATGTCTCAACATGCACATTCTGAAGTCATTGGCATGCAACCAGAAGGAAATTGGATAACTCGAGCGCCATCTTTAAAACGCAAGGCCATTTTATTGGCCAAAGTACAAGATGAAGCAGGACATGGTTTATATCTGTATAGCTCTACAGAAACGTTGGGGATATCTCGTGCAGAAATGATTGAAGCATTACAAACGGGTCAAGCAAAATACGCATCAATATTTAATTATCCTACACAAACTTGGGGGGATGTTGGAGCCGTTGGTTGGTTAGTTGATGGTGCCGCTATTTGTAATCAAGTTTCTTTGCAGAGAACGTCATACGGGCCATATGCTCGAGGTATGATTCGTATATGTAAGGAAGAAAGTTTCCATCAACGCCAAGGCTATCAAATAATGATCGAATTGGCTCATGGAACACCTGAGCAGAAGAAAATGGCACAGGATTCTTTAAATAGATTTTACTGGCCTTCGTTGATGATGTTTGGTCCTCATGACTCGGAGTCAGCCCATTCCGCTCAATCCATGACTTGGAAAATCAAGCGTGAAACTAATGATGATTTACGACAAAAATTTATTGACCAAACAGCTCCACAAATAGAATTTCTAGGTTTAGAGCACCCCGATAAAGATTTGCAATGGAATGAAGAGCGCAGCAATTATGACAATGGTGAAATTAATTGGGACGAGTTTTATTCGGTAATTAATGGTAATGGTCACTGTAACCGACAGCGAATTCAACATCATCTTAAAGCTCATAATGAAGGGGCATGGGTACGAGAAGCAATGCAAGCCTATACAGAAAAAAAACGTAAATCATCTAATGCAGCATAAATCTAAAAATTAGCAGGTAGGAAGATATCATGGCTATAGAGAAACTTGAATTATTCGAAATTTTTATACGTTCAAAGCGTGGTTTGGACCACAAACACGCAGGAAGCTTACACGCAGAAGATCATGAACAAGCATTAAAATATGCACGAGACGTTTATACAAGACGAAGTGAAGGTGTCAGTATTTGGGTTACCAGAACCGCTGATATTTGTGCATCACAAGAGGATGACAGTGAATGCTTTTTTGACCCCTCAGATAACAAACCCTATCGTCATGCAACATATTATCCACTCCCAAAAGCAGTGGATAACATGTAAGGAAACCATTTAGATGACTAAATTTAATAATACACAAGATCTTATCACTTATGCTGCTCGTCTTGGCGAGGATGCTATTGTATTTGGCCATAGAATATCTAAATGGTCATGTAAGGAGACCATTTAGATGACTAAGTTAAATAACACACAAGACCTCATTACCTATGTTGCTCGCCTTGGCGATGATGCTATTGTATTTGGCCATAGAATATCTGAGTGGGTTAGTCATGCGCCTTTCCTAGAAGAAGATATTGCTCTTGGCAATGTTGCACTCGATTTTATTGGTCACGCACAAATGTATTATAGTTATGCGGCTAAATTATCAAATGAAGAAAATACCAATGCAACTCCTATGACAGAAGATGATTTTGCCTATTTACGAAATGAACGTGAATTCCAAAATCATTTGATAAACGAATTGCCAAATGGCAATTTTGCAGACTCTGTAGTACGCCAAGTATTGATTGATCTCTATAACAAACTTTATGTTGATGCACTTAAAAAGTCTAAAGATAAAACATTAGCAGCGATTGCCGAGAAATCATCAAAAGAGATACTTTACCACTGCCGCCGTAGTCAAGAATGGATGCTTCGTTTAGGTGACGGTACCGATGAAAGTCATCAAAAAATGCAAACCGCATTAGATAATATTTGGGGATATACCCATGAAATATTTGAACTCGATGACACTGAACAATGTCTTGTTGATGCTGGGATTGCGGTAGATAGTACGGTTTTAAAAACACAATGGCTGCAAAATGTTACTGCGATAGTTGAGCAGGCTACTTTATCCATTCCTACTGACAAATGGGCAGTCAGAGGAGGCCGTGAAGGTTACCATACTGAAAATCTTGGTCATTTATTAACAGAGATGCAATTTGTTCACCGTTCATTCCCTGGTGCTAAGTGGTAAAAGATGATGATTATTCCAACTAAAAATCTTTATCAATATGAACGTGAAAAATTCCGTCGTAACTCATCTATACCTGAGTTATGGCAGTTACTTGATGAAGTTAAAGACCCTGAAATACCGGTATTATCGCTTTGGGATATGGGAATATTAAAAGACATATCAAAGCAAGGTAATAACATTATTGTCACGATTACTCCGACCTACTCTGGTTGTCCGGCAATGGATATCATTACAGAAGATATTCAAGGTGTTTTCGACATTAATGATATTTATGAATGCACAGTTAATATTGAATTATCTCCCGCATGGACAACAGACTGGATGACACAAGAAGGTCGAAATCAACTAAGAAGCTATGGTATTGCACCTCCTAATGATGTCATAAATGGTGAAGCGGGGAAATTAACAAATGAGACTCAAGTGTTATGCCCACATTGTAAGTCTACAGATACCCATATGGTAAGTGAGTTTGGCTCAACAGCATGTAAAGCATTATTTCAATGCAATCAATGTAAAGAACCATTTGATCTTTTTAAACATATATAGAAGTAATAAATAAGGTGAGTTATGTCAGATACTAGTTTTTATGCCCTCAATATAGCCAGTGTAAAGCCAGAAACAGATAGTGCTGTTTGTATTAGCTTTGATATTCCTGAAAAATTAAAACAAATATTTACCTTTAACCCAGGACAGTTTCTAACGCTACAAATAACAATTAATGGCAAGAAAGTTCGTCGATCATATTCTATTTGCTCTGGCGTGGCAGATAAGCAGTTAAAAGTAGGTATTAAACGGATTAAAAACGGCGTTTTTTCTAACTATGCGAATGATCATTTTGCATCAGGTGATTGTATTGAAGTCATGCCACCTCAAGGAAGCTTTAGTCCAGTCTTAGACTTTAACAATGAAAAACACTATATGTGCTTGGCTGTAGGTAGCGGTATCACGCCCATTTTATCCATTATAAAATCTATATTTTCTACTGAACCTAAAAGTACGATTACGCTTGTTTATGGAAACAAAAGAACAAATTCAATGATGTTTAAAGAAGAGTTAAGCTTCATTAAGAATGCAAATATATCGCGCTTCAATTGGGTAAATATTATGAGTCAAGAAGATCAGGGCTCAGATACTTTGAAAGGTAAAATTAATAATGAAAAAGGCTTTGAACTGCAGAAAAAAAAGTTGGTTGATATTCAAGCCACTAATGAGGCTTTTATTTGTGGCCCTGAATCAATGATTTCAGAAGTTTCACGGGGATTTCGCAAAGAAGGTCTTGCGGCGGCGCAAATACATTATGAACTTTTCGCAAATTCATCAGCTGATTCCGAAGTAATGCTTAAAAAAGCGCAACAGCGTGTTAGCGATTATGGTGAAAATAAAACCAGCAAAGTCTCTGTTATTGCCGATGGTCGTACCATAAATTTTGACTTAGCGTCGGTAGGAGAAAATATTCTTGATGCCGGCATGGATAATGGTATGGAATTGCCTTATTCATGTAAAGCAGGTGTCTGTTCGACTTGTAAAGCTAAACTCATAAAAGGCAAAGTTGATATGGATATTAGCCACGGTTTAGAAAAACATGAGGTAGAAGCTGGCTATATATTAACTTGCCAAGCACACCCTATTTCAGACGAAGTCATTGTTAGTTTTGATGATAGATAATGATTAACCAACTAAAATAGCTCGTTTTTGAAAAATGAAAAACATACTATGTGATAGTTAATGTGACTATCAGGGCAATAAGATAAGTACTGAAGGAATTCAATAAATAGTCTGATATTTGCACTAGTTAATGAAGATGGGTATATTTTAACTGAGAATACTCCCTCTAAAGCTAATAATATTCAGGTTATTTACTTAAAGGCTTATGAAGTAAATTTCGAACAGAACTGACCAAAATCAAGTCGAGTCAATAATGATTAGTTAACAAATTTAATCAAATAAGTATTAGCGGTATCAGGTATAAATGAATCGAGTCCTGAACTATTTTAGAGTACATAATAACTCTACTAGTTAACAACAAGGTGCTGCTTTTCCCTTGAAATTGAGGTAATAAATGAATAAATTAATTAGTGGACTAGATAAATGGAACGATGTTTTAACTAAAACATTTTGTCCTATGAGCTGTTTATCATTGTCAAATAACAATTCAGGAACTTTTAGCGGCGAAGTATCTTCTCGGCCATTTAACCGAGCTTCATTATCTCAAGTATCAAGTGGCCCCATTATTGTTAATAGAAGTAAGCAGGATATTAGTCGTGTAAGTGACGAATATTACCTAATTAAGTTTCAAATGGAAGGGCAAGGCATCGTACGTCATCGCAATAAGGAGGCAAAACTAGGCCTCGGTGACTTTGTCCTTTGTAGTTCAATTGAACCCTATGAGTTGCAATTTGCGACAAATTATAAACAAACTGTTTTTTCCATCCCTCAAAAAATTCTTCAAGAGATGTTTCATTCCCCTGATGACTATTTAGGCATAAGAATGGGCCATGAAGTACCAACTCATGGCATTTTGAGTCAGTTTGTTTACTCCATAACGCAACGTATGGACTTACTTGAACCAGATACATTACAAAGCATGGAGGCCAACTTACTCAATTTATTAATTACCTCACTAAAAGCTGAGCAGAAAGTAAAATTAAAAACGGTAGAAACCACCCCAGAGTTACATTTACAACAAATAAAACGTTTTATTGGATTGCACATAAAAGACTATCGTCTCTCGGTTGATTTTATTGCACAAGCAGAGAATATCAGTAAACGATATTTACATATGCTATTTAAGAATTTAAATGTCTCAGTATCAAGATACATTCAACAATTACGATTAGAAGGATGTTATAAAGATCTGACCAATGCTGAGTTCAATCAAATTGCGACCAGTGATATTGCTCTTGATTGGGGGTTTGGTGACGTATCACATTTTTATCGCTGTTTTAAGTCTCAGTATTTACTTACACCCCGACAAATTAGGCTTCAAGCTAATGGCTAACATTTAATGTGATACCCATTAAATACAAAGTTCAAGAACACAGTGTAAGCCTTTGATTTAAAAATTTATAAAAAACGATATAAAATCTTGGAGTACGTCCTCGACTAGAAAACCCTCAAGTTAATACTCTTTATTTAATAAAGAAAGAAAAGCCGACTTGCTCTTATCCTTCTTTACCGTCGATATCAAGATCCATAACTTATTTTTTTATACTTGGTTGTTGACTAAAATATTCTGCGACGTCAGCAATTTGCTTTTCATCAAGCTCTTTCGCAATAACCTCCATAATAGGAGACTTTCTTATTCCACTTTTGAAGGCTATTAATTGTTTTTGTAAGTAGCTTTTTTTCTGTCCTGCTAGGTTTGGCCATAAATCATTTACTGTAAAGCCTTTCATACCATGACAAGATATACATCGAGCACGAACATGTTTTCCGTTTATGTTTTCTTGAGCTTTTGCCTTAGTAACATTTATCTGCGTAGAGAAATACTCAGCTAGTGCAAAAACTTCACTGTCATTAAGATGCTGCACCATAGGTGACATTAGCGAATTTTTTCGAGTACCCTCACGAAAAGCGGTTATTTCCTTAATCAAATAACCTCGCTTTTGTCCTGCAAGGTTAGGCCAATCACTATTTGATGAGATACCTTTTTCACCGTGGCATGCTACGCACTTATTCGCTAATGCATTCACATCAACTTTCGCTTCAGCCCAAGTATTTGCACAATACAAAGGGATTAATAAAGCCGCTGTTTTTATTAGCGTTTTTATTGGTTTCATAAAAGGTGAAGTAACAAATTGCATATATTTTCCTGTATTATACCAATTACATTAATTACTTGATCATCTTCAAATGGTCTAAATATCCAATTTCTGCGTTGCTTATATGGATGTAAGTACTTGGATTTTGTTTGGAACTAAAAATCCGTGCTTTCATTCCCAATAGCTAGCTATTACTCAATCAAGCGCCTTGAACTTAAACATTTATCCTCATTGAATTTTTCTCACTTAATTAATCAAATCGGTATTAATGAAATGAATATTAAAATGATTTTATTTTTTATTAAGAGATAGTTCTGCAACCAAGGCTTTTCGATATTCAACGACTTCAAATAAGGAATGTTGTCTGAGTTCAGCGACTTCTTTTGTTGTATACATTTCCATGTTATCAGGCACACTAGCGCCGCCCATCTCTACAATCATCCAATTCAGTACTTCCGCCAACTCTTCATCATTTAATGCTGAATTAGCCGAGCCTGGCACTCGCACCAAATAGTCTCTGCCCTTCGGGGTAGTTAAAAAATGTCCAATAAAATCCTTTATTTTGGGTACATCTTTAAAACCAGCACCATCAGGGGTATGACACCCCTGACAAAGCATTTGATAATTAAACTTGGCTCTAGCATCATTAATTTCACCTGCAAAGACTTGAGGCACTAGCATTGTGATACAAATAGATGTGACTGCTAACAGCGTAAATTTAATTGTCATTTCTTATCGCCTTGCTCAAATGCCACGCCAACTACAATGGCAGTAGAACAATGGTAAACAGAGCTGGTAGCCCCTAAACACCAATTAACGTCATTCGATTTATCAGAACGATAGATAGGTCTGTCACCTTCATCACGTTGACATAAACAAGAACCACATTGAGTTTTACCACAACAGTCATTATATGAAATAACATAATTGCGGCCATCAACGGGATTACGACAAGTGCCTATCCAAGTTATCGGTGACATTTCTGTTCCCGGCGGACATGAGTTATAGCTACCACCACAACAATCACATAAAAAACCATCCACCGCACAATAACGCCAGTAGTCACAACTTGACGGGTCGCCAGCTTCTTGTGGTAATACCGGTGCATCTGCAGCTCTTGCTACCGGTAATAGAGGAATAGTTGAAGCGCCAACTAAACTTGCGCCTATACCTTTTATAAAACCACGACGGCCATTGGTTTGAGCGACACTACGGGCTTTTTTCTCAAAAAATCGATCAATAAAATTCACGATATCTTCCTCTGTTATTTCGCTGGATAGGCTTGATTTGCCATATAGTCTTGAATAGAGGCAACGTTATGATCTTTTGCTTCAAACAAGCTATCGATATGCTCTCTTGAATTAATAATGCCCATTGATGCAATTTGTCCTTGAGGGTCTATTAACACGGCATAAGGTAATTTGGCGATACCAAAATTTTTGCCTAATAGCTCAGAGACGATATAAGGATATTTATCTAAACCTTGTTTAGAAACATAGCCTTGATGATCATCATTTTTACCATCACTGGCAAAAACCACATCCACCCAATCAGCTTCAGCATTGGCTGACGATTTAATCGCAGGTAATAAGGTTTTACAAACGGGACATTCTGGAGAGACAAAAAACAATAACTGAGACTTGTTATTTTCCTTAATGCCACCAATATTCACCAAACCTGAGGCAAGTGATGGCAATGCCATTTCAGGTGCCAACTGCCCTACTTCAAGTTTTTGATTAATCGCCAGTGCGCCTGCTGGTGCGACACGTTCATACAAGACACCTATTTGCCGAGTGAGCGCATATATAACAACCACTAAAGCAACGACAATAACCCACAATACGATATTCGATATTATTAATAATTCCATAATTCAATCCTCTTCTACTTTTCCGATTCAGTTTTTTAGTAAGCTGAGTTGCTGCCCACTAGCAATTAATAATTCCACAACTCCATCCTATTCTGCTTTTACGGTTCAGTTTTTTAGCAAACTAAGCTGCTGCACATTCGCAATTAATAATTCCACAACTCCATCCTATTCTGCTTTTCTGATTCAGTTTTTTAGCAAACTAAGCTGCTGCGCGTTAGCAATTAATAATTCAATAATTCAATAATTCAATAATTCAATCCGATTCTGCTTTTATGGTTCAGTTATTTAGCAAGCTGAGTTGCTGCGTATTAGCAATTAATTGCTCAATAATTGAATTTAATAAAACTGCAACCATGGCTATTGCAAAAGTCACTGCGGTTAAACTAGAAAATTCACTTTGACCATTATCTAAACAAAATAATGTCAACATCGAAAAAATCAAATTTCTAATAAGTAAACTGCCACTGATTTTCAGTTGACCGGCTGCGCCGCCACAACCACAGTCCATATCACGCTTTCCTTGGTAGAGCTGATAGGCCATCATGCCCATATAAGCCAGTAAAATCGCAATCACTAAAAATACGGCAAAATGACGAGTAACAGGAACAACCAATGCAAATGCCAATATTAGCTCTACTCCCCCCACTAACTTGACCAAACGTTTTATCCAAGGCTGATGTTGCTCCTTTTTGATAGCGTCATTAATACCTTGATACAAACCAAAGTATTGTGAGACAAGGTTGATATAATAATATTCATTCGCCTTCACTATTTTATGCCAGCCTGCTTGAGCAAATATCCACAACATAAACAAGGCAACCGCATCTGATAAGATAATATTACTCATAATTAATAAGCCTTATGGACAACTAACGGGGTCACATTACCAAAATCGCTAATATTTTGAATTAGCTCACCTGTTCTTGGATTATAAATATCAAGATTTAACTCACCATTGGTAATGACCATCATCGGCTTTTCACCGCGAGTTAATGCGACAGAAGCAGCGCCTTTGGCTATTTCAATGACCTTAATACGCTGTTTTTTCTTGATATCATAAATCCACACTTGTGTACCACCATGAGTTTGAGAACCATCAAAACCATCAGGCTGCATGATCACATAAAATAACCCTTGTTCATCACTATCGTTGAGCGCTAAACCACTAGGTCGCCATTGAGCTGTTCTTTCACTTTCACTCAACAAACTCCATTGGCCAATATATTTAGCCACTTCACCACTTAGATCAACGGCATGTAATTCACCAGTAAAGCTTGGGAAATAGGCAATATTGTCAATAATAGCGGGGCGTTCAAAAATAGGTGTTGCATCGGTATCAAAAAAGGGCGCGATACGGTGCTGAGATTTTTTATGACCTTGTTCATCAATAACACTAGTTAATAGACCGCCATTACTACAAATTGACGTTACGCTGCGCTTGCCTGTAGAAAACGTTAATACACAACCTGGTGTACCTATGGTCTCTACAATTTCTTTACTGTCTAAGTCAACCACAGTAAAAGAGGCTGCAGGGCTAAAGTTACTGACATACAAAAATTTTTCATCAGCAGACAATGCCATAGCGTGTCGTCTAGGTAGGGCCGTTAAACGTGTATCTTTCCAGATGAGCTCTTTAAACGGTGCCATGGTCGTTTTATTATAAATAGTCAATACATCCGTTTTAGGACCTCTCGCGCCACGGGTATGAAAAGACTCCATAATATAAAATTCAGGTCGAGTTTTCGCTTGAATGAAATTCCCTAATAAATTTTTATCTGCCGTCCCTTTTATACGTTTAGACGCTTTTGGCTCGGCGACATCGAGTAAAATCATCTTGCCGCCAAACATGCTCATAAAACTGGATTCGTCCACAAACATCCAACTTTTAGGAAATTGCTCTGGCAAGACTTCGACACGACCCGTTGTTTCAATAGGTATAGGAGGTAAGTCAGGCCGAGGCGCAACATCAACGGCAGGAGAAGTCGTTGCATAAGCAACATTCACTCCGTTTATTGACAAAATAATGCCCGCCACTAAAAATAACTTTTTTAAGGTCGAACAATTTTTCATGGTATTTTCCTCAACTGTTTTATTGATGTTTTATTAAGTCTATTAAAATAATGATACTTTTAAAGTCATAACGATTAATTATGACTTTGGAATGCTTAATGTTTGAATAGACGTACACTCTTCAAGACCATAAAGCCCAAACTCCACACCAAAACCTGACTGTTTTACGCCACCAAAAGGTGCGTTAGGTTGAATAGCACCATGGGTATTAATCCACACGGAACCACACTCCATTTTTTTAGCTAATTGTGTCGCTTTTTCAATATCTTTAGACCAAATGGAGCCACCTAAACCAGACTCATTTTTATTGGCTATTTCAATAACATCATTAACATCACGATATTTAATAATGGGCACGATTGGACCAAAAGGTTCTTCATCAACTAAACGGCTACCATCGGTTAAGTCAGCAACGATGGTGGGTTCAAAGAAGTAACCATCGCCAGGGATTTTATTGCCACCCGCTAGAATTCGTCCACCACATGCTTTTGCATTTTCTGCTAAATCGATAACGATTTGTAGCTGTTTGATATTTTGAATAGGCCCTAATTCAATGCCTTCTTCTAAGCCATTTCCCACTTTAACACTTTTAGCCAGTAGCGCCATTTCATGGCAAATATCTTCATAAATTGACTCGTGAACATAGAGTCTTTTGAGTGCTGCACACGTTTGACCATTATTATGAAAACAGGCACCAAATAGCTGTGCAGATACGCCTTTAACATCAACATCTGGTAAAATTATCCCTGCATCATTACCGCCTAACTCTAGGGTAAGCCGTTTTAAATTACCAGCAGCGGACTCCATAATTCTTTTACCGGTAGCTGTTGAACCTGTAAAGATAATTTTATTAACATCGGCATGTGCAGTTAATGCTGCGCCTACAGCCCCATCACCTGTTACCACATTTAGCACGCCAGCAGGCAGTACTTCATTGGCCAGTTCTACAAAACGCAGTGTAGATAGTGGCGTTAATTCAGAAGGTTTAATCACCATAGTATTACCTGCTCTTAACGCTGGAATAATATGCCAAATAGCAATCATTAATGGCCAGTTCCAAGGCGTTATTGAACCAACAACACCTAATGGTTTACGATGTACTTCAATACGGGCATCATCATTGTCTTGCACAATATCAACGGGTAATTCAAGCTCGGCGGTGGCTTGTGTCCAAGCAATAGAACCGCCGACTTCCATACCTGAACCAACACTATTCAAGCCGCCCATTGGCTTACCTGTTTCTTTGGTAAGCAAGGCCATCAGTTCCGGCATGTTAGTTTTTAATACATCTGCTAAGGCATGCATTTTTGCTTTACGCTCATCTGATGATGTTTGACTCCATGAATGAAAGGCTTGGCGAGCGGCTTTAACGGCTTGGTTCAAAGTATCAACATCGCCATTTTGACATTGTGCAAATGCAGCACCAGTGGCAGGGTTGATAATGTCGACGTAAGAATCTGACTTTGCAGCTTTACCATTGATGGTCATGTTAAACTGTTGCATATGTATATCCTTTTATTTCCAAGTAAATTGTTTTGCTTTTCGAATATTTATATCGAGACTTACTCAAAAGTGTAATTAACACTAACGCCAACCCAACGCGGCGCTGCATAGAAGTTCTGGTTCAGACCAGCGGCACTGGTGAAATCAAAACTGTAAACACGGTATTCTTCTTCGGTAAGATTTTTAACAAAAGCAGAAACCGATAGATTCTCATTAATGTCATAACCGATACGTGCATTGAATACGGTATAAGCATCTTCTTTTGAAACATCACTGTTAGTAATATCAAAGAAATGCTCGCCTTGGTGATTAAAATCCACTTGCAATGATAATTCTTCCGTTGCTTGATATCGAACTAAGCCATTTAAGGTGAAATTGGGTGCAAGAACCATTTCAGTATTTTTAACGGAACCGGTATCTCTATTGATCACTTCATCAACTTCTGAATTGATAAAACTGGCGCCTAAACTGATATCCCATTTGTCACCTGGCAACCAAACAAACTCTACATCTGCTCCGTATACTACGGCGTCAGAATTATTAATAAATTGGCTTATTCCCGAAAAACTCAGTGCTTGATAATTTTTGTAATCATAATAAAAGGCCGTCGCATTTAAACGGACGTCACCACCGGCAAGGGTTGATTTGGCTCCTATTTCATAACTCAATAATTCTTCAGACTCAAAAGGAACGTCACCTTCGGCAACACCATCAGTAAAGTCTAAAAATCCGCCGTTAAAACCACCACTTTTAAATCCTGTCGCAATATTTGCAAAAAAGAATAAATCTTCATTTGCGGTATAATCTAAGCTAATGCGACCCGAAACATTATCATCATCTAGTTTATTAATATCAGCAGCTAAGGGGTTATTGTCGCTAAAGTCTAAGAAATAATCAGTACCTGGATAATCTCCTCCAAATCCAAAACCACACACATCACCAGCAGGGATCAAACATGAATTTAAAACGGCATCAGGGCTACCTGTGGTTTTATTTTGATAATTCATCGTTCGTTCTTCTGTGGTGTAACGCAGACCAAGTGTTAACATCCATTTATCACTGAGTGCTATTTCCCCTTGTCCAAACAAACCAATAGATTCTGTTTTTTGTATATAATCAACATCATAACCAAAAAAATCGACAGAATCATTTCCAAAAGTCCCTTCCGGAGCACCTGTAATAGCATCAACTACTGGTCCTGGATAGCTTCCTAAGAAATCGAGCGCCCCTGTTACTTCATTTTCAAAATAATAGGCACCAAACATCCAATCAACAGAGGCTGCTGTAAAGGCAACTCTAAACTCTTGGCTAAATTGTTCAATGTCAGAAACAAATTGCGGCTCCAATGCGGCGTTTGGCCCTACATCAGTATCTTCTTGGTGAATTTTTTCTACATTTTCAAAGGCGGTAATGGAGGTGAATTGATAATTGCCAGCATCGTAATTTAAGTTAACTGAGCCACCATGTGATTCGATTTTTAAAATACCTTGGCGGTCATAGTCTCCCGCCCAAACATCATTATCATTATCGCTGTAACCATAAAAGTCAGTTGTTCCGCTGGTAGCTTGATGTTGGTATTGAGGCGCAACCGTGTCTGATTCTGCAGAATGAACATTCACTAAAATACTTAAGTCATCACTTAAATCAAAATTTACTTGCAACCTTGCAGCAAGACTATCGGCTTCATTGGCATCTTTACCAATACGATTTTTAACATAACCATCATGTTTATTTGTTGCTAAAGAAAGACGCGCTTGAATGTTATCAGTTAAACCACCTGAGATAGCGCCTTCGGTTTTAATTTGGTTATACTCTGCAAAAGTAACATTGGCATAACCTTCAAGGTCATCGGTAGGTTTAGTGGATATAAAATGCACTAAACCACCGGTTGCATTTCGTCCATATAAAGTCCCCTGAGGCCCTCTAAGTACTTCAACTCTTTCTAAGTCGAATAGTTGAAAGGTTAAACCTGGCATCGCCGACTGATAAACATTATCTCGATATACGGCAATTGGACCTTCATTATTATCATTAAAGTCATTTAAGCCTACTCCTCGTAAGCTTATTGAAGGGTTGTTCCCTTCACCAACAGGTGTTCCTATATTTAAACCCGGCGTTTGATTAGCAATATCAGTGCTATCGGTTAAATTTAATTCCCGCAGAGCATCACCTGAAAAAGCGGTTACTGCAACATTACTCGATTGAAGGGTTTGCGGCTTCTTTGACGCGGTAATAATTATTTTTTCGAACACTTGTTCTGCGAATACAGTTAAAGGCGTGCTCAGTGTAAATACAGTAGATAACGCTAATAATATTTTGTTATGTTTCATTTTACTTCCTCTCTTCCCTTGCTTAAAACTAAACGTGATTCTAGTTCTAGGGAGTTATGTTAAGTATTGATTGGTGTTTCTTATTGACACCATTTATTAATTATTTTCTAAATGTTCTGCTCTCTTGAAAAACTATCGGCTATTGGCTTCCGTATTAACAACTGTCTCTAGTTCATCATATAAAAAACGAAAGTTCTTGCGCTTGAGGGAAGAGAAAAAGTGGTTGAAAGTGAACAGGCAGTTAAATATTTAACATCAGTAAGACACATAAATGGTATTCAACAATGACTTTAAGTAACTAGAATTCAAGGCTTTCAGCACGACTACTTCACTTTTACATTGAACAAATTTAAGCCATAAAAGTGAAATAGACCTTAGAATTTAATTGCTATAAAAGTAGCTGCTATTTAATGCTATTAATAAATTGATGAAGCAGAGGAGCCTCAAGCTATATACCACCGAAAGTACAATTATTTATTAATTTTTGATATTTCCCAATAAACAGTTTGATTTTTTAAGATGATAAAACACCAAATTACCATTGATTTTTCAGGTGTTTTTCATGTTGTTTTTCAAAAAAGGTCACTAACACATTAAATTGACACTTGTGTCAGCTTTTTGTTCTGCTATATTGATTTATTATAAATTGATATTTCTCACCATAGATATGGGCAACTACGGAACAACAAATGACTAAAAGTACAGTGCGTTTTTTATTAAATAACGACGTTGTGACCATAGAAAACATCGATCCAAATTTAACGGTATTGCAATATCTACGTGAATATCAATTTCATACAGGCACCAAAGAAGGCTGCGCATCAGGTGACTGCGGCGCTTGTACTGTTGTTATTGCGGAACTAGCAACAGACAACTATCAAGAGTTAAGCTATAAATCAATTAATTCGTGTATCTGTTTTGTTGGTAATTTACATGGCAAACAATTGATCACTGTTGAACACTTAAAACAAGGCGCTCAATTACATCATGTACAACAATCAATGGTTGACAACCATGGCTCACAATGTGGTTTTTGTACTCCCGGTTTTGTAATGTCTTCATTTGCTTTACATAAAGCCAATGCCACACCAAATAGAAGTGATGTTATAGAAGCACTTGCAGGAAATTTATGTCGCTGCACCGGTTATCGGTCGATTATTGATGCGGCAATGGCGTCAAGTGAGCATGCTGAAGCCGATTCATTTACACAACACTATAAACAAACAGTAATGCAGTTAAACCGCTTTAAAGCATTACCATCAGCAAGTCTTTCCAATAGCAAACACCGTTATTTCGCACCAAAATCCATTATTGAACTGGCACAAAAGCTCATCAAATCTCCCTTGGCAACCTTGGTTGCTGGCGGCACTGACTTGGCACTTAGCGTAACGCAAAACTTTAAAACTATTGAGGATCTCGTTTATTTAGGTGATGTCGCAGAATTACTCCAGATCGAAAATAATGAGCGGGGGTTTATTATTGGCTCAGCGGTACCCTACAGTGAATTCACTCCCATGCTTAACGAGGAATATCATGAATTAGGTGAAATGATAGAGCGCATCGGTTCAAAACAAGTTCGCAATAACGGTACTTTAGGCGGCAACATTGGCAACGCCTCCCCTATTGGTGATATGCCGCCAGCATTAATTGCCTTAGGCGCAAAAATGACACTACAACGCGGTGACAGCGAACGTAAGGTTTTGCTAGAAGATTTTTTTATAGACTACAAAAAAACGCTGTTAAGTGATTCAGAATTTATTAAAAACATCTATATCCCAAAAGCTAAAGCAGAGCAAATGCTTAAATTATACAAGATATCAAAACGCATTGATGATGATATCTCTGCGGTATTGGCCGCTATTTTCATAGAGATTAAAGAAAATAATGTGACTAATTTACGAATTGCTTTTGGTGGTATGGCAGGTATACCTAAGCGAGCGAAACATTGCGAAGCAGCTTTAATGGGTAAACCATTGACTCAAGAAAATATTAGTGCCGCCCAACAAGCATTAACTCGAGACTTCCAACCCATGTCAGATGTCCGTGCTAGTGATAAGTATCGAATGAAAGTTGCACAAAATGTAATACAAAAATGTTATTTAGAATTGCAAAACCGAAATATTGAAACTCGAGTAATAAATTATGCGTAGCCTAATTAGTATTAATAAAAGCAACTTATCAAATAGCAGTAAAAACAACATTGATTTAGGTGATGTTGGATTAGGTGGTGTTGGTCGTTCAAAAAAACATGAAAGTGCTGACAAACACGTCAGTGGAGAAGCCCTTTATATTGATGACAGACCAGAACCTAGAGGTCAGTTACACGCTGCTGTAGGTCAGAGCACTGTGGCCCATGGCAATATAAAAAGTCTAGATTTATCTGCGGTAAAAGCAGCTGAAGGTATTGTTTCAGTCATCACTGTTGATAACGTTCCTGGCCACATCGATATTGGCCCTGTATTTCCAGGCGACCCTGTTTTAACTCTCAGTAAAGTTGAGTATGTTGGTCAACCTATTTTTGCCGTTGCTGCAACAAGTCATGATTTAGCTCAACGAGCTCTTAAACTAGCTAAAATTGAGTACGAAGAGCTTGACCCTGTATTAACAGTAAAAGAAGCATTAGCCAAACAACATTTTGTTCGTCCTCCGTTTACCATGAAACGTGGTGACTCAGCAACCGCAATAGCCAATGCCGATCATCAATTGTCAGGTGAGATCAGTGTCGGTGGTCAAGAACATTTTTACCTTGAAGGGCAAATATCTTCAGCAGTGCCCTCAGAAGACGGTGGTATGACAGTATTTTCGTCTTCACAACACCCCAGTGAAGTACAAAAGCTTGTTGCTGAAGTATTAGCTATACCTCTAAATAAAGTTGTCGTAGATACCCGTCGTATGGGCGGCGCTTTTGGTGGTAAAGAAACCCAAGCAGCTCCTTGGGCTTGCATTGCCGCGTTACTTGCCAATGAAAGTAAACGTCCTGTCAAATTGAAATTGAATCGCTCAGATGATATGTGCATGACAGGTAAGCGCCATCCATTTGAAAACGACTATAGCGTAGGTTTTGATGCTCACGGTCAAATAAAAGGTATAGACATTAATGTAAATGGAAATTGTGGTTACTCACCCGACTTATCTGATGCCATCGTCGACAGAGCGATGTTTCATTCTGACAACGCCTATTTCCTAGACCAAGCTACGGTTACCGGAAATCGCTGTAAGCTAAATACAGTATCACATACCGCCTATCGCGGTTTTGGTGGTCCACAAGGAATGATGACCATCGAAATGGTTATGGATGATATCGCCCGCCACCTTGGTAAAGACCCACTAGAAATTCGTAAAATCAACTTATATGGTAAAAATGAACGTAACGAAACCCATTATCATCAAACTGTTGAACATAATAAAATGGCTGAGCTTATTACGACATTGGAAAAAAGTTCTGACTATCAGTTGCGTCGCCAAAACATAAGTGAATTTAATAGCAAAAATACCATTTTGAAAAAAGGCATTGCCTTAACGCCCGTTAAATTTGGCATTTCATTTACAGTTCAACATCTAAATCAAGCAGGTGCATTAGTTCATATTTATACCGACGGCAGCATTCATTTGAACCACGGCGGTACTGAAATGGGCCAAGGCTTGTTTACCAAAATAGCGCAAATTGTTGCTGAAGAATTTCAAGTCAACGTTGATACGGTTGCTGTATCGGCAACTCGTACCGATAAAGTACCTAATACCTCACCAACCGCTGCGTCTTCAGGTACCGACTTAAACGGTAAAGCGGCAGAAGCCGCAGCAAAAATTCTTAAAGCACGTTTGATTAAATTTGCCTCTGAAAAATTTAGCGTCAATGAGAAAGATGTTACTTTTGCTGATAACCAAGTACACATGGGTACAAAAACATTGAGTTTTGCCGAACTTGTTCAGCAAGCTTATATGGCGCGTATATCGTTATCGACTACCGGTTTTTATAAAACACCTAAAATTCATTTCGACCGCAGTACAGCAAAAGGTCGACCCTTTTTTTATTATTCAACCGGTGCTGCCGTGTCAGAGGTACTCATTGATACCTTAACCGGAGAATACAAACTACTGCGCGCTGATATTTTGCATGATGTTGGTCATTCATTAAATCCTGCTATTGATATTGGTCAAATTGAAGGGGCCTTTATTCAAGGCATGGGTTGGTTAACCACTGAAGAGCTTGTATGGAATGAGCAAGGTCGATTGTTATCAAATAACCCCGCTACTTATAAGATCCCCGCAATTAGTGATACTCCCGCTGATTTTCGCGTTAATTTAGTAGCAGATGATCCCAATCGCGAACAAACTATTTACAACTCAAAAGCTGTAGGTGAGCCACCTTTTATGTTGGGAATATCGGTTTGGTCTGCACTTAAAGATGCGATTTCAAGTGTATGTAATTACCAGCAAAGTCCCGAACTAAATGTCCCTGCGACTCCTGAACGTGTACTTTGGGCGGTTGAAGCGATGAAAGAAATTCATAAGACTTAGAGATTATTTTTAATATGAATATGACGATGAACTGGAATAGCGCCGTTTTTCAATTGAACAAACAAGGTAAAGCTTATGTCTTAGTGACCTTAGTGGGCGTATCGGGCTCGACCCCAAGAAATAGCGGCACTAAAATGGTGATCAGTAAGGATGAAACCTTTGACACTATAGGTGGTGGTCATTTGGAACATAAAGCCATTAAGTACGCGCAAAAGATGTTGGCAGATGATGAAGACTGTCAACATCTAGAGCACTTTCAACTGGGCAGTAACTTAGGCCAATGTTGTGGTGGTAATACCAGCGTATTGTTTGAATGTTTCGCTGCAGTTGGCGTTAATATTATGCTGTTCGGTGCTGGTCATGTTGGCAAAGCCCTGATACCCGTTTTAGCACAGCTCCCCTGTCAGGTAACTTGGGTGGATAATCGCGCAGCACAATTTCCCACTAATATAGATCATTATCAAAATGTAAACAAAATTATAAGTGATGAGCCAGAGCTTGAAGTAGCAAATATGCCTGAAAGTAGCTACTTTGTTGTGATGACTCATAATCATCAAATGGACTTTGATATATCACAAGCCATATTAAAACGTGCCGACTTTAATTATTTAGGACTTATTGCCTCTGAGACCAAATGGCGCCGTTTTCAGCAACGCTATAAACATCGTGATATTGACCAGCAACAAGTTGACCGAATGAACTGCCCTATTGGGCTTTCACAAGTTGGCGGTAAGTTACCTATGGAAGTTGCAGTATCTGTTGCTGCAGAAATTATCAATATTTATCAAACACAATCTTTTGAGAAAAGGCAACAAACTAAAGCGCTTGAAAGAAAATCTAAGATTAAATCTCGTCCCATTTCACAACAAGGTATTCATTGGCAAGAGTTTAAAAAGTTACTCACCACAAATTAATTTTAGATTGTTAAATACCGATAAAGAGGAGAAGCAAAGTGTCTCATTTTGCTCTACAAAGTAAAAACATCATCGTGAACAAAGCCGGTAAGAGTGAAATGATCGCTGCTTGTGTGGAAGTTAAAAATGAACTTGTCCATGCCATTCATCCCTATGGACAACAATTAGTGTGTCAAATATTAGATTATAAAGATCACGTCATTATGCCAGGACTAGTGGATTCACATGTACATATTAACGAACCTGGTCGTACTGAATGGGAAGGTTTTAATACGGCTACCCAAGCGGCGGCGGCAGGTGGTATTACCGCACTCGTTGATATGCCTTTAAATTGTATTCCAGTAACCACTACCAAAGCTGCCTTTCAAGAAAAACTTGCTGCTGTTGATGATAAGTTATGGGTCGATTGTGGCTTTTGGGGCGGAGTGATCCCACAAAATATAAATGATTTAGATGAGCTGTTAAATGCCGGCGTATTAGGTGTTAAATCATTCTTAATTGACTCAGGTATTGAAGAATTTCCCAATGTAGAAGCAGAAGATATACGTGCAGCGATGCCTATTCTAGCCAAACATGATGTGCCATACCTCATTCACGCCGAATTAGATTGTGGTGGTTTTGATAACGCTATTATTAATGAGAAATATAATAGCTTTTTAGCGTCTCGTCCTAAAAAGTGGGAAAACGATGCCATTTCATTAATGGTTGATATGGCGCGTGAGTCTAAAGAAAATGGTGATAATTGTAAGGTTCATATCGTGCATTTGTCTTCTGATGAAGCGTTAGAAACCATTGCCCAAGCAAAAAACGAAGGATTACGCTTTACTGCCGAAACTTGTCCCCATTACCTAACGCTTTCTTCCGAAAACATTCCAGATGGCAAAACCTTATTTAAATGTTGCCCGCCCATTCGTGAAGATAAAAATCGAGAACATTTATGGCAAGCGATCATCGATGGTCATCTAGATTTTATTGTTTCCGATCATTCTCCTTGCACCCCAGAATTAAAACACATTGATAGCGGAGATCTTGAAAAAGCATGGGGCGGAATTTCGGCACTACAATTTGGTTTACCACTAATTTGGAGTGAAGCCAAAGAGCGTGGTTTTAGCTTAGTCGATTTAGCCCGATTAATGTCGACTGAAACGGCAAAGTTTGCAGGTCTAGACTCAGTAAAAGGTAAAATAGCGGTAGGTCTGCATGCTGATTTTTTAGTATTTGATCCCAACCAAAGTTACATCATCACTAATGAAATGATCAAACACCGTCATCATATTACTCCCTATGCTGGCCGCCTAGTTACTGGGCAAGTTTTACATACTTTTGTACGAGGACATCATGTATATCAGCAAGATCAATTCATCAATGTCCCTATTGGAAGGCCATTACTTAAAAATCGTCTTTAATCGTTTTATGAACGACAGAAATTAAAATATAAATTGAACAAATAACTTAATGAATAGTTAGGAAATACCAGCAATGATGCTAGACATAGATACCCAGCAACAGAATAAATTGAGTGCAGAATCGTTTGAATTAGAGCAAACATTGAAAACAGGTGGTGTTGATTTAGCCAGTGCGCGCATCGGTGGTGAAACACTTTCTTGTAGTGACGACTTTTTTGCCGAGATGGAAAACTTAATCAAACCCGGTCGCGGTATATTCATAGATGATAAATTTACCGACCGTGGTAAATGGATGGATGGTTGGGAATCTCGACGTAGCTATGGTCGCGTCCATCGCAGAGAGAGTAGTTGTGAATTTGATTGGTGCATCATTCGTCTTGGTATCAAAGGTATTATTCGTGGCTTTGATGTTGATACCAACTATTTCCGAGGGAATGCACCTGAGTTTGTTTCCATAGAAGCGTGTATCAGTGACGTTGAACCTAATGCCGATACAAATTGGCAAACAGTATTAAAGAAAACCTCTGTCGATGCTCACAGCCAAAATATTTTTCAAATCAACAATAACAATGCCTATAGCCATATCCGTTTAAACATGTTCCCTGATGGTGGTATTGCACGGCTGCGTGTTTATGGTGAAGCTGAAGTTAACTGGAAGCAATTTATCGATGGAGAACTAATCGACTTAGCTTACGTTAAAAACGGCGGTAAAGCCTTATTGGTCAGCGATATGTTCTTTAGTGATAAAAACAACTTAATTATGCCAGGTCGAGGCAAAGATATGGGCGATGGCTGGGAAACTAAACGTCGTCGAGATCCTGGCCCTGATTGGTCTATTGTCAAACTTGGAAATCAAGGCAGTATCGAAAAAGTCATTATTGACACCTGTCATTTTAAAGGCAACTTTCCTGATACCTTCACCTTAGAAGGAATGGTGTCTAACAGTGACAATTTTAGTAACGGTCAACAACAAGGAAAATGGCAACCCGTTATTGCGCGCACTCAATTATACGCACACCGTGAACACTTATTTATTAATGAAATAGTAGTTGATAATCAACAAAGCTTCACTCACGTACGTTTAAGTATCTTTCCTGATGGCGGAATTTCTCGTATGCGCATCTTTGGAAAAGTGCGAGATAAAGTTATCGATGAGGCAATTGACAACGTTGATGGCGAAGATAGCCTTTAGGAGGGAATGACATGACATTAGTGCAATTAAATAACTTAACAACTGCTGAGGCAAGTCATACCTTTATGCAATGCTGCACGGCATCTCTTTGGGTAGGTGCTATGGTGCAAGCTCGTCCATTTGTTGATAAAAATGCGTTATCTACTCATGCTAACTTTGCTTGGCAAACGTTAGCTGAAACTGATTATTTAGAAGCTTTTGAAGGGCATCCTCAAATTGGCAACATCAATACTCTACGAGCTAAATATGCTAATACTAAAGAGTTAGCCAGCGGAGAACAAAGCGCTGTTAGTGATGCTGGTGAAAAAATCTTAGTAGACTTAGCCACAGGCAATGCTGATTACCTTGAAAAATTTGGTTTTATTTTTATTGTTTGCGCCACAGGGAAAAGTGCCGCACAAATGTTAACACTTTTGCAGGCAAGATTGCCTAATGATAGAGCAACAGAACTTGTTAATGCCGCTGAAGAGCAACGTAAGATTTTTCACCTTAGATTAGATAAATTACTAGGAAGAAAATAATTATGAGCCAAATAACGACTCACGTATTAGATACCACGCGTGGCAAGCCAGCACAAAAATTACCGATAACGTTATTTTTCCAAACCAGCGATGGTTGGCAAGAGTTAGCTTCTGGCGCGACAAATGTAGATGGTCGAGTTGCCGACCTTTTAGCCGATGACCTTGTGCTTACCGCCGGTGTTTATCGAATGCACTTTGAAACTAAACCTTACTTTCAAGCCAATAACGAACAAGGATTTTATCCATACGTTGACATTGTATTTGAACTTGATAGCACTTTTCATGACAGTAAAAGTCACTACCATATACCTTTGTTATTAACGGCTTTTGGTTATTCAACCTACCGTGGCAGTTAGTGAATAATTTTAATGGAAAAGACAATGACGGCTAAGTTGCAATACGTATTACCAAAGGCTTCTCACAATAATATTTCGTTGTTATTAACTGCTTTTGGTTATTCAAGCTATTGTGCGTGGTAGTTAGTGAATATCGACTCAATATCATCAATAATTTTAATGGAAAAGACAATGACAGCTAAGTTGCAATACAAAATGCCAAAGGCTTCTCACAATAATATTTCGTTGTTATTAACTGCTTTTGGTTATTCAAGCTATTGTGCGTGGTAGTTAGTGAATATCGACTCAATATCATCAATAGTTTTAATGGAAAAGACAATGACAGCTAAGTTGCAATACATAATGCCAAAACCTCTCACAAAAAATGCATTTAGTGCTTTTGGTGATGTCATTGAAGCAAATTCTGATAACAATAACTTTGCCATTAATAACGGTTTCACCCAACGTTATCATGACTTGGCTAAAGTGGACGTTAATGATAATCAAGGACATGTCTTAATCAATATCTTTCGCTCAACTCCCTTAACGCAGCCTATTGCCATTAAAATGATGGAGCGTCACCCCTATGGCAGTCAAGCATTCATTCCTATGGGGCAAAATCCCTATTTGATTGTCGTTGCTCCTGCTGGTGAATTTGATACCAGTAAAATAGAA
>Ga0209396_1000571_pt1 | contig 43198 bp, 34 predicted proteins | sample GOMGulsemesocosm_6_FD_184638 | JGI IMG/M metagenome (GOLD analysis project Ga0209396, IMG submission 184638) | Methane-oxidizing microbial communities from mesocosms in the Gulf of Mexico - GOM8C Gulf of Mexico (SPAdes) (version 2) | ecosystem: Environmental > Aquatic > Marine > Cold seeps...
TTAATGCTTGACCTTCTTCAACGGTAATTACGCCTTCAGTACCTACTTTGTCCATTGCTGTTGCAATGATTTGACCTACAGTTTCGTCTGAGTTTGCTGAAATAGTACCTACTTGTTCAATCGCTTTATTATCAGTACAAGCTTGAGAAAGGCCTTTAAGTTCTTCAACAGCAGCAATAACCGCTTTGTCGATACCACGTTTAAGGTCCATTGGGTTCATACCCGCAGCAATAGATTTCAAACCTTCGTTTACAATAGCTTGTGCTAAAACAGTAGCAGTAGTTGTACCGTCGCCGGCTTCATCATTGGCTTTAGAAGCAACTTCTTTCACCATTTGAGCGCCCATGTTTTCGAATTTATCTTCTAATTCGATTTCTTTAGCAACCGTAACACCATCTTTAGTGATGATTGGTCCACCAAAAGATTTGTCTATCACAACATTACGACCTTTAGGGCCTAATGTTACTTTTACCGCGTCGGCTAATACATTTACGCCACGTAGCATTTTTACTCGTGCGTCGTTACCAAATAATACGTCTTTTGCAGCCATGTTGTTTCTTCCTGTATTCAAAATATTTTATTAAGACTTTGCTTTAAGTTAGTTTACTTTAAAGCAAAGAAAAAGCGCGGAGCTTACGACAGTAAGTGAGCACTTTTAATGCCGCTATAAAGTTAAAATAGCGACAAGCTAAGTTTTAATTATTCAACAATTGCTAAAATATCTGATTCAGAAAGAATCAATACTTCTTCGCCGTCAATTTTTTCAGTTTTAACACCGTAACCTTCACTGAAAATAACTTGGTCACCAATTTTTACGTCTAATGCACGCACTTCACCATTTTCTAAAATGCGACCATTACCAACAGCAACAACTTCGCCACGTGTTGATTTTTCTGCTGCACTACCCGTTAAAACGATACCACCAGCTGATTTTGACTCTGCTTCTTTACGTTTAATAATTACGCGATCATGTAATGGACGAATGCTCATTAATTTTTCTCCTGAGAGTTTATATACTCTCAATAAATAGGTTATAAAACTTTGTTGCAATTAAAGATGGGGCTTATTTAAAACTTCACAAGTCCCGATAAAATATATTTTATTCTTTCCGCTCAAATTCACCTTCAAGCGTTTCGCCTTGGTGATGCTCAATAGGTTTGTCACTCGATGAATTTTGTTGAAATGGACTTTGCGAGAAGGGGTCTTGTTCTTGATTGTGTACAGAACTTTGATAAGTAAAACCCGCAGCGTTTTTATTCATCACTAAATGCGCTTGTACTGATTTTATCAACATATTTCGTACATTAGGTATTAGGAGTGATAAACCGAAAAAGTCAGTAACAAAACCAGGAGTTACTAATAGCACACCTGCAACAAGTAAAAGCACACCAGCAACAATTTCGTCTGAAGGCATTTCGCCTTGCGCCATTTTGGTTTGCACTGAATTTAATGTCGCAATTCCCTGCTGCTTAACATTTTTTGCGCCTAGCCATGCGGTAATAATAACAATAGCAATAGTCGGCCATGCGCCAAGCCATGCGCCAACATTCATCAGTACCATAATTTCGATAATAGGGACGACGATAAAAAGGATAAATAGAAAACGAAACATTTAAAATCTCTTTATTAAAAAAATTTATATAAGATGAAACATATATGGGGTTGTTCGGGTCTTTTTCAAGCAGGAGATAATGACAAGGGATTTCAGATAATGAATAGCGTATGCTCAGTTATTTATGTCACTAAAATGACTTAAGTTTTTGTCAAGGAGACTTCGTTAATGTACCAAATAATTCTGTGTACCTGTCCTGATATTGAATGTGCACAAAATATTGCACAGCACTTAGTAAAAGGAAAGCATGCGGCTTGTGTCAATATTATACCTAATGTTATCTCTGTTTACCGTTGGGAAAATAAGATAGAGAGCGATAACGAAGTACAACTGATAATAAAAACACAAACCGATAAGTTTAATGATGTAGCAGATGAAATAAAATGCTTACATCGTTATGATACCCCTGAAATTATCGCCATGAACATCCAGCAAGGCGACAATCATTATTTAAACTGGATCACCGAGTCTTTGAAATAGTTGTTATGAAAAAAATTACGCTACTTTTTTGGTTAATATTAACCAGTATCTTTTGGCAAGTCCCTAGTGTTCAGGCTCAAGATTCAATTTTTAATACCTCATCATCTTCTTTATTTAGTAATGATGATGAGTTCCTTACCGCCGAACAGGCATTTGAATTTAATTTTCATCAAAAAAACGATCAGTTAGAAGTAACATTCAAAATAGCTGAAGGTTATTATTTATATCGTCATCAATTTAAATTTAGTGTCGAAAATGCTGAAATAATTCCCGTAGAATTACCCCGCGGTGAAGATCATGAAGATGAATTTTTTGGTGTTCAGCAAATATATACCGATCAACTCAGCTTTGTAATTAAACTAACAAAAGTAGATAACAACGCGAGTATAAAAATTCGTTACCAAGGCTGTGCAGCTAAAGGGTTGTGCTTTCCCCCGAAAAAGAAAGTTGTTGAATTATCAAAAATTCGCTCCCAAGAAATAGCCGCCCCAACCAGCGTACTTGCCGCCATTAATGATTCAACCCAGATAGATAAAGAAGCAACTAGTGAGCAGTACCAGTTAGCTGATATGCTAAAAGGTGACAATATCTGGCTAACACTTTTAGCCTTTTTCGTTGGTGGTTTACTACTTTCATTTACGCCTTGCGTATTCCCTATGTACCCTATTTTAACCGGTATTATTGTCGGTCAGGGTGACAAGTTATCAACGGCGAAAGCCTTTCGCTTATCATTTTTTTATGTTCAAGGCATGGCTATCACCTACACTTTGTTAGGTATTGTGGTCGCATTAGCAGGTGCACAATTCCAAGCAATGTTTCAACACCCGGCAGTATTAATTGCACTTAGTCTTCTATTCATCTTTTTAGCTTTATCAATGTTTGGAACATTCAACCTTGCGCTACCTAGCAGTTGGCAAAACAAACTTAACAATATTAGTAATAGTCAGAAAGGCGGTTCATATTTCGGCGTTGTGGTTATGGGGGCAATTTCTGGTTTGGTCGCATCCCCTTGTACAACAGCACCACTAACTGGCGCGCTATTATATATTTCACAATCTGGTGATATTTGGTTAGGAGCTTCTGCTTTATACGCTCTTAGTTTAGGTATGGGTTTACCGCTACTTGTACTGGGCAGTTCAGGTGGTAAATTATTACCTAAAGCCGGTACTTGGATGACAGTCATTAAGAACATTTTTGGCTTGTTATTGCTTGCTGTGCCAATATTTTTAATGGAGCGATTTCTTCCTGAAATAGTTACCCAGATACTATGGGCTATATTAGTATTGGCGAGTGCTGGCTACTTTTATACGGTAAATCAACAGACCCAAAATAATTTTTGGTTTGGCTTTAGAAGCATAGTTATCTTTGTTTTGATATTTTTTGGTGCCAACCAGGTGTATCAGCTAATCAACCCAACGCTAAGTACGGCAACGAATGAAGAGTCTACACAACATCACTTTGTTAAAGTTAAAACCGTTACAGAGCTAACACAAGCTGTTGAACAGGCTAGTTCACAGGGTAAAACTGTTATGGTAGATTTGTACGCGGATTGGTGTATCGCTTGTAAAGAGTTTGAAAAATATACCTTTAATGAGCCTCAAGTGCAGCAGGCTTTAAATAACACCGTACTTATTCAAATTGATATGAGTGACTTTGATTCGCCAAACAATGCTGAGTTTGCGATGAAGTATCAGGTACTTGGTTTACCTTCTATCTTGTTCTTTGATAAAAACAGCCAAGAGTTAACTCAACAACGTGTTACTGGCTTTATGGGTGCAGAAGAGTTTACTCAACACCTTGCAAGTATTTTCTAATACCTGACAATAAAGCCCATATATTTGCACTTTAATCGACTTACTATAGGTCGATTAAAGTGCTGATGTTTTCCAATAACCATCAACGACTTTACTTTCCAAAAACTCAAATAGTTCAGTTTCTGGAATAGGTCTAGAAAAATAAAACCCTTGAATAATGTCACAGTCATTTTCGGTTAAGCTTCTCAGTTGCGCGCTGGTTTCAACCCCTTCAGCAATAACATCTAAGCCTAAGTTTTTAACCATAGCAATTGTAGACATAATAATTTGATAGTCAGCTCTATTTTCTAACATGCCAAAAACAAAACTTTTATCGATTTTAATCACATCAACTGGCATCTTTTTCAAATAAGCTAATGAAGAATATCCGGTACCAAAATCATCAATAGCAAAACTAAAGCCGATAACTTTAAGTTCATTCATCATGTCAATTGCACTATCAATATTTTTCACTAATGTTTGTTCAGTTAACTCTAATTCAAAGTGTTTTGCGTCCAATGAAAATTCGTTAAGCAGATCTTGTAAATATTCCACTAAATGGGTATCGGTAAACTGTCCTGCGGATAGGTTTATAGCAATACGTACATCAATTAGTCCATGGTCAATAAAATCTTGGCATAATTCAAAACAACGTCTGATCACCCAATAGCCGAGCTCTATCATATGTTCGGAGTTTTCTAAAATAGGAATAAAGTCTTCTGGAGAGACCATGCCACGTTCGGGGTGCTGCCAACGCAATAACGCTTCAAACCCATAAAGTTTTTTCGTTTTTGCCTCAAGTTGCGGTTGTAAACTTAAACTAAACTGTTTTTTTGCTAGTGCTTGTCTAACTTCACCTTCCATCATTACGCGCTGAGCAACTTTTTCATACATAGACTCATGATAAATGTGATATTGAGCGCCACCATCATCCTTAGCCTCATACATAGCTATATCGGCGTGACTGATCAAACTTTCAGCCTTAACAATTTCATCTTCAGCAAAGGCAATGCCAATACTGGTACTTACGTAGAATAGGCTAGTATTAATTTTTATCGGTTCTTTAAATGACTCAAGAATTTCTTTTGCTACTTGCTCAGCTTCTTGATATTCATCGATATGCCCTAGTACCACAACAAATTCATCACCACCAAAGCGGCAAGCTAAATCAATTTGACGGATGCTTGAACGTAAACGATTAGCCGCTTGAATAAGCAATTTATCGCCATCAGTATGGCCATGACTATCATTGACCTTTTTAAAATCGTCAAGGTCAAGAAAAAGTACCGCTAACTTGCCATTACTCCGCGATAAATTCATTACCGATTTACGTAAATGAAAATTCAACATATTCCGATTAGGTAAGCCCGTTAGCAGATCGTACATGGCAATGTTTTCTAGTTCTTTCGTTTTTTGCTCGACTTCAATATTTAATTGTTCCAGTTCAAAACTGAGATCAGTGGTTGCTCCGGCTAAAATATCTAATTCATCGACAAATGTGCCTTCTCGTTTTATTTTTGCTTCCCTAAATTGATCAAACTCTTTTTTAGCAAGTAAGGGTAAAACATCAGACAATACCAGTAAGCGCCGAGTTAATGGGCTAGCGACAAAATGTACGACTATCGCTAAAGCTACGAGTATGACTAAGGCAAACGCTAGAAATTGTTGACGATTTTGCTGGTATTTAAGGGTAAAAATAGTGACATCATCAACTAATGCAAGGTAATAGTCTTGCTCTGTTGTATTCGCGATGGGGATCAAGTTTATTAAATAACTGTTTTCATCAATATCGACTTCTATTCCTTGCTTTTTCAGGGTTTGAAGTTGCACTATTTTTTGGTTGCCGGTAAATAATTGACTAACCAGTCGCGTGTCAGACGAAGAAATGAAGCTCGCTTCAGCAAGTACTAAATTAGCCTTACTTTTTTGTGAGGCACTGTTGCTTGATGAAGGAAAACTAATAATGGCTAATTCATTTTCAAGTGCTTGGTTAATAGAGTAAATCATATCAACCAACGAAACCGACATTGCGATAATAGCCATATCGCCTTTACCGTTTAAAACAGGTACGGTGATCAACTGAAAACATTGCTCACGACAATAAAGTTGATGCTCAGGTTGTTGCTGTTGCTGCACTCGTTGAATACTTTTTTCAACATAGCTAGGTATGGGGTTAGATAAATATAGCTTTTTGTTTTCTGCCGAGACAATCCAAACATTTTCAACATTTTGATTCATTTGCAGGGCATCAAATTGTGCAGAAAACGCCTGAACAAGCACATCAAAAGTTTGCTGTTCCTTCAAACGCACCATATCTGAAAACGACTCTAGCCATACGCGTAGATGTTGACGTTTAACATTGTTTTGTACAGAAAACTGAGCATTTCCTTTACGCAACGTGTCACTTTGATATTGCGTAAACTCTTGATTTAGTCGCGATAAAGATAAATAAGAGAAAATAGCCGTTAATAGCAATAAAGCACCGACCACTAAAACTAATAACTTAACAGGGACACTAACAAATCTTTTTTTCATAACTAAAACCAGTACATTAATTGTATCGCCCAAACTTCCCAATGCTCTTTGTTTACTTCCGGATTAGGTAAAACAATAGGATTAAGTCGCGCAGCACCTTGGATCCAGTGATATTCAGCATTAACTCTAAAATTATCATGAATGTCATATGATAAACCTAACATTGCATCATTTTGAAAGCCAAAATAATGAGGTACTTTCCCAAAAGTTCGATCTTCTAGTTGATAGCCTTTTTTATCATCTTTATCAGAATAGTATTTTTCATATCGCCCAATAAGTGTCAGTTTTTGATTCACTTTAAACCGCGTTTGAAAATAACCGCCTTGCCCGAGGTTGTCTTGATGAAACTGTGATACATAAAAACCGTCTGTCACGAATCTTGACTGAAAAACTTCAGTAGTAAACTCCCATTTTTCGCCCTCATAAATAGCATTTACCGTATAAAACTGAAAATCAAAGCGTCCATCAGCAAACAAATCGAGAGACTCGCTTTCATAATTAAACACTGAATCAAGTAAGCTAAAGCCAAACTGCCACTGAGAAAAGACCGGTCGCCAATAAATACTCGCCTGAGTATCAAGTTCGTGCTCTATATCACCTTGCGCTAAATCACCTGTGATTACCTCCCCTGCATCACTGCTAATAGGACTTTTTCCTCGGCTAAAGTTAAAGTCAAATTCTCCATATTCATCATTGTTATAGGTCAGCTTTATTCCACCACCATCTCCCCCTACGGCAATATCGCGAAGGCCATCAAAATAAACCCCCTGCGGTAAAATAATAGAAGGTCTCGCAAATGGAATGTCGCGAGTACTTGAGTGTAGCCAGTGAGGATTTTTAAAACGCCCCAGATAAACGTTAGCTTGCCACTGCTCTGAACTATACGCACTCCAATCCATTAAAAAGTAATCAACGCGAAAACCGTCGCTATAACGATTACCACCATTTAAATATACCGCTTGTGCAGCAAAACGAAAATCATCGGATAACTGATAAGCAGTATTGATCCCTATTTCAGTTAATTCTGTGGAAATTTCACCGTCGTTGTTAACAAAGTTACTGTCATCAACATCGATAATCCCCTGAGCTATAAAGCCATGTATATTTAATGGATCAGCTGCTTTATCATCAGCCGCTATGACATTAAACGTAAACAACGCTGATACACCTATGAATGCGTAACGATATTTATTCATCAATATTAAGTACATTGACATCACTTACCTCATTAATATTTTCGATATAACCAATTGCACCTGTTGTTGATTTAACAGCTTTAATTAATTCGTCCATACTGCTGACAATAGTTGGGGCAATTCCCATGCCCGAGAAAGTTAACTTATTCCATATGCGATCTAACTGGTAGGGGAACAAACGTAATGTCTCTTTGCAGAATTTCTGATGGGTAAGATTGGTACTTGATAAAACAAAAATAGTGATTGGTACTCCATTAGCCCACTTTACTTGGCGCATTGAATATATACGGCGTAACTGTGCTGTTGTTATTGATGCAGTATCAGCAGTGATATTGGTAATAACATCAACAGCATGAGTTATTGGACTGCCTATGAGCATGACAAGAACCATTAACTTGATGAGAATTTTGTTGATAGCTAAATCCTTGTTAATGTGAACGATATGTTAATTTATTACTAGCCAAAGTACAAAATGACTTGTTTTGAATGATAAAAACTTACTATTGCAGATTAAATCTGCATATAAAATAGACTAAACCAATGAATTAACTGATAAATATATTACCCCTTAGTGTAGTGACATTTCAAAAAAATACAAAATTTTATTAGACCTCTATCAATAAAATATCAACACCAACTGATTGGACCAGTATTTTGTTGCTATATTCGTCGAAAACACGATAATAAGCACCTAACAGCAGAAAATGTTCCATTTTGTTATTTAACGTTCCATTCTCACATGTTTTATGTGATTATATTCACCAATTTGATATTTAGCAGGGTTTTCACAGATAATGGCAACAATGTTTAAAGTTTTAGTGATAAATGGACCTAACTTAAATATGTTAGGTAAGCGTGAACCTGAAATATATGGTGCGTTGTCTCTCAATAATATTATCGAAAATTTAACTAAAGAAGCACAGTCGCTGAAAGTACAGCTAAATCATGTTCAGTCTAATGCAGAGCACACACTTATTGAAGCCATTCATAATGCTTATCAAGAAATTGATTTCATTATTATTAATCCCGCAGCGTTCACTCATACGAGCGTTGCCTTAAGAGATGCTTTATTAGCGGTAAATATTCCTTTTATAGAGGTGCACTTATCAAATGTGCATGCGCGCGAGAGCTTTCGGCATAAGTCATTTTTTTCAGATAAAGCCATGGGTGTTATTTGTGGCTTGGGGACAGATGGCTATAGCTATGCACTTAGCTCAGCCAATAACTGGCTCATTAAAAACAAACAATAGAAATAAGTAGAATAGGCAGACGCCTATTCTTTTAAACAAACATTACACATAGATAAAAAGGTATTCAAATGGATATTCGTAAAATAAAAAAATTAATTGAATTAGTAGAAGAATCAGGTATTAATGAATTAGAAATATCTGAAGGCGAAGAGTCAGTACGCATATGTCGTGGTGGTGCTGTAGTTCAAGCTGCGCCAATAATACAAGCTGCTCCAGTGATGCAAGTTGCTCCTACTGCTGCTGCTGCTGAAGCCGCTGCACCTGCAGCTATTTCTGGCCATATTGTACGATCTCCTATGGTTGGCACTTTTTACGCATCAGCATCGCCTGACTCTCCATCATTCGTAGAAGTTGGTCAGCACGTTAATGCTGGCGATACCTTATGTATCCTCGAAGCTATGAAAATGATGAACCAAATTGAAGCAGACAAATCTGGTGTTATTAAAGAAATCTTAGCAGTGAATGAAGATGCTATTGAATTCGATCAACCGCTATTCATCATTGAATAAGCCCGATATATCAACACATAAGGGTCATTCCATGTTAGATAAAGTTGTTATCGCCAACCGAGGCGAAATTGCACTAAGAATATTACGTGCATGTAAAGAACTTGGTATTAAAACGGTTGCTGTTCATTCAACGGCCGATCGTAGCTTAAAGCACGTTTTATTAGCTGATGAAACCATCTGTATTGGTAAAGCATCAGCTCCTGAAAGCTACCTTAATATCCCTGCAATAATAACGGCCGCAGAAGTAACTAATGCTGTAGCTATTCACCCTGGTTATGGTTTTTTAGCAGAAAATGCTGATTTTGCCGAACAAGTTGAAAATTCTGGTTTTGCCTTTATTGGTCCAAAAGCTGAAAGCATCCGTATTATGGGTGATAAAGTTCAGGCTATCAAAGCAATGAAAATTGCTGGTGTACCTTGTGTTCCAGGTTCTGATGGCCCATTAAATGACGATGAAGTAGCCAATAAAGCGCATGCTAAACGCATTGGTTACCCGATTATCGTTAAAGCTGCTGGCGGCGGCGGTGGCCGAGGTATGCGCGTAGTTCGCAGTGAAGAAGAATTAATAGAATCTATTGCATTAACTAAAAAAGAAGCTGGCACAATTTTCAAAAATGACATGGTTTACATGGAAAAATTCCTTGAAAACCCTCGTCATGTTGAGATTCAAATCATGGCTGATGGCCAAGGTGGCGCTATTCACCTAGGCGAACGCGATTGTTCAATGCAGCGTCGTCATCAAAAAGTTGTTGAAGAAGCTCCAGCACCAGGTATTACGCCTGAAATGCGCGCTAAAATTGGCGAGCGTTGTTGTAAAGCTTGTATCGACATTAACTACCGTGGTGCTGGTACTTTTGAATTCTTGTATGAAAACGGTGAGTTTTATTTCATTGAAATGAATACCCGTATTCAAGTAGAGCATCCAGTGACTGAAATGATCACCGGTGTAGATTTGATCAAAGAGCAACTTCGCGTTGCTGCTGGTCAACCATTATCTTATACCCAAGCAGACATTAAAGTTGCTGGTCATTCAATTGAATGTCGTATAAATGCTGAAGATCCACGTACTTTTATTCCTTCACCGGGTAAAATTACCCGTTTCCATCCACCGGGTGGTTTAGGTGTTCGCTGGGATTCTCATATTTATGCTGACTATTCTGTGCCCCCACATTATGACTCGATGATCGGAAAATTGATTACTTGGGGTGATAACCGTGACGTAGCTATGGCACGTATGCGTAATGCTTTAAGTGAATTAGTCATCGATGGTATTAAAACCAACATTGCTTTGCATCAAGATATTTTAAATGATCAAGGTTTTGTTAACGGTGGTGCTAACATTCATTACTTAGAAAAGAAATTAGCTGAAACTGAATAAGCTTCATGCATATTTAAGTATGCACAGTTAATTATAAATATAAGCCCTGCATTGCAGGGCTTTTTTATTTATAATGAAGCTATATAGAAAGTAGTAAGATAATAAATATGACTGAATTATTAGAAAAGCCTTCCCAACCCGCTGATGACGATTGCTGTGGTGGTGGTGCTTGTAACCCTTGTGTATGGGATCATTACTATAGCGAACGTAAAAAGTGGCGCTTACAGCAAGTCGAGTTACAAGCTAAAGAACAAACCGAAAAAGAAGCAAGTTCTCAATAAAGCTAACTGAGTGAAATAACTTTTTTCACTAGTTTATTAATACCGCTTGCAGCTTCAACTAATGATGTAGCCAACATATAAGCAGGTGTAGACACAAGTTTACGCTGTTCATCAACAACGATATCATCTACTTCACAATCGACATGTGCCAAACCACTATTCATCAGTGACTCGGCAATATCCCGATCTTTACCTATAGTACCTTGGGCATCATCACCGTATATAAGTGGGATCATTGCAGGAGCAATACACATAAATCCTACAGGTTTATCGGCTTTGATAAACTTTTTAGTGGCGGCTAATACTTCGGCATTTATTTGGTAATTTTTTTCATGAATAGCAAAGTCACACAAATTTTTTGCTGCGCCAAAGCCACCAGGAAAAATTAAGGCATCAAATTCTTCTTGATAAAGTTCAACGATATCTTCTATGTCCCCACGGGCAATACGAGCAGATTCGACTAAAACATTACGAGTTTCATCCTCACTAACAACCCCCGTTAAATGGTTAATAACATGGTGCTGGTTAATGTTAGGGGCAAAACACCGATATGTTCCACCTTGCTGTTCAATCGCTAATAACGTTAGAACGCTTTCATGAATTTCACTGCCGTCGTAAACACCGCACCCCGATAATATAATGGCTATTTTTTTCATGTTCTTTTTTCATCCCTATTCTTAATAAAACTTGGTAATTGGCATAATAATACCGCCACAATCGCGCACCACATCAGCAAGGCAAATGGCAAGGCACTACCATCGTAATAAAACGCTAATATCGGCCCTGCTAAAGCACCAATACCAAAACGTAACGTACCAATGACTGCTGTTGCAGTACCAGCCTCTCGGGTAAACTCTTGCATAATTAACGCATCAGCATTAACGGCGATCATCGATAAACTGCCCATTAACGGTAATACGGCAATCGCGGTATAAACCATTGGCAGATGTAAAAGGTTGACGAGCACTAACATCGAAGAAAAAATCACCGCGACAATCAAGCCGTACTTAAGCATTGTAGTAGAGCCTTTACGTCCAACTAAACGGGTATTTATAAAGTGCGCGGTCATCAAGGCCAAAACATTAATGGCGAACAACAGGCTAAATTCAAATTCTGATACCTTAAAAACCGTTAAATACACAAAAGGAATCGCAGTAATATAAGCAAAAAAGGCTAATGAAACCAACATCGAACTAACGATGTTTAATTGTGATTTTTTATGGGACAAAACAGTTTTATAACGTTGTAAAAAACTGACAGGTACTAGATTTTTCTCTCTTTTCACTTCCGGTAAAAATCGATAGGCTAAAAATAAAACGATCGTGCTATATACTGCTAAAGCAAAGAATATTAACTGCCAACTATGTAGCAATAAAACGGCACCAATACTTGGGGCTATCATAGGTGCTAACATCATAATCATCGACACATAAGAAAAGCCTTTCGCCGTGTCTTTACCATAACGCTCTTTTATTGTTCCCGGCACAACCACAGTTGCAGCACTGCTGATAAAAGCTTGTAGAAACCGTAGCGATAAAAACTGTTCAATACTGGTCACAAAAATGAGTGCTATGCTCATCACAATAAAACCTGAAATACCTAATATGACTAATTTTCTTCTGCTGTGTTTATCTGCCTGCGGGCCAAAAAATAATAACCCTAAAGCATAACCTAGCAAGTAGATACTTAAGCTATTTTGAACCATAGGCATATCAGTAGATAATTGGTCAGCTAATATTGGCATCGCAGGTAAATACATATCAATGGCCAACGGCGATATCGCAATAATCGCGGCTAATAAAGGCAATAATAGTTTTAACGACAACTCTGCTTGGTTATCCTGTTTAATTTGATTCATTAATTTTCCGGGTAGTCATAAACAAGTTTGCCGAGATCAGCAACTGCTTGATCAACTTTTTCACACCACTTAACCCCATAACTGATACGCATAAAATTTTTGTATTTTCCTGATGGTGAAAATATTTCACCTGGCGCAAAGCTCACGCCTTTGGCAATAGCTTGTGTAAAAAATTTACTGGTATCAACATGTGAACGACAACGTATCCAAAGCACACTGCCTCCTTGAGGTTGTGAAATACAAACTTCTTTTGGAAAGTGTTCTGCCACTAGCGAACGCATACGTTCACTGTTATAGCGTAACGTTTTTCTTAATACTTGCAGGTGACGGTCGTATTCACCACTCATTAAATAATCAGTAAGTGTCCATTGTTGTAACATAGGCGTTGAGCATGATTGTGCTCGTTTAATGCGCTTTGCTGCTTCTTCAAATTTTCCCGGTAATAGCCAACCCACACGATAACCCGGTGCTGCGGTTTTAGAAAATGACGAACAAGTTAATACTAAGCCTTTTTCTGAATAAAGCTGTGCCGGCATGGGCCGGTCTTCGGTGAAATATAACTCGCTGTATACTTCATCTTCTATTAATGGAATATCGTGACTTTCCAATAAAGTAACCATAGCTTGGCGTTGTGGATTTGTCATCATGGAGCCAAGTGGATTAGAAATGGCACTTGAAAATAAACATGCTTTTATTGGATGTTTTACGATTACTTTTTCTAATTCATCAACACAAACGCCGTCTTCTGTGCAGGTATATACCTCCAACACTTTCATGCCTAGCGATTCTATCAATTCAATTAAACCAAAGTAACAAGGTGATTCAACAGCTATGATATCACCGCGTTCAGCGACACATTGCAGTGCAATAGACAGGGCTTCTTGCGCACCACTGGTGATAAGTATATCGTCATGATTTACCGCGACACCTTGCTCTTGATAACGAAAGGCAAGATTTAGCCGTAACTTTGGATCACCATTAACGGGTCCATAACTGACCGCTTTTTCAGCATTTTTACTTAATACTGAGCGCATTAATCTCGCAAGAGCTTTATCTGGCGGATGAGCATTTACCGGATTTGAAATACCAAGAGCAACAGAGTCAGGTAAATGTACTGCATCATAGACTTGTTCAATTAAACTTCGACAGGATATTTCAGCAGGTTCACAACAGGCCCATTTTGCTCGCATAGGTCTTAGCGTTCTTGCTTGTTTCGCTTTTAGGTAATAGCCTGACTGTGGCCTTGCAGAAATAGTTCCTTGTCGCTCAAGCTCTATATATGCCTGCTTTACGGTCGGCACACTAATTTCAAATTGGCGACTTAACTTTCGTAAACTTGGCAATTTATCGCCAGCACGTAACGCACCATTTTTTTCTTGCTGTTCAACAAAATCTATAACTTGTTGATATAAAAATTCCGTCGATGACCTATCGAGTAAGCGCATAAAAGACCTCTTTATCCTTCCTAGGTTTTTTCAATTTATCCAACCAAAACTGTATAGGTTGCATTTTCATTTTTCTGTATATGTTATTAAAACAAAAAAACGGTAAACTGTCTATCCATAAAGCAAACGCTTATTTAAAACCAAGGAGAACAACATGACTGTTATTTACATCATCAAAAAAATCATCGGAAACTGGATCAATATTTTATCAAATACCCATATGATGGAAGATCTTGTTGTTCGAGAAACCCAATCAATTCATTTGTCGAAGCTAATTAATAACTCCGTAAAAAAGAACAGCTGTCTATAATAAGTAAAGTCATAGGGGCCAGTACTAAGGTACTTGGCCCTTTAGCTTTCAGGAAATAATAATGAACAACACTATATTATATGTGATCACAGTGCTTATATGGGGAACAACTTGGATCGCCATTAATTATCAATTAGGCGATGTTCCTCCTGAAGCATCAATTGTTTACCGCTTTGGCTTAGCTGCACTAATTTTGTTTGCGTATTGCCGTATTAAAAATCTTTCTCTTACATTCAATAAAAAGCAGCACTTACAGTTTATGTTTTTTGGCTTAACGCTATTTGGCTGTAATTACTTCTTTTTGTATTCAGCTCAACAACATATCAATTCAGCATTAACCTCTATCGCTTTTTCAATGATTATGTTTTTTAATGTGGTTAACGCCCGCATTTGGTTTAAAACTAAAATTACTCAGCAAACTTATCTTGGCGCTTTTCTTGGTTTAGCAGGTATTATTGTCCTCTTTTGGCCGCAAATTAATGACACAGAATTAGGTGCCGAAAGCCTGCTTGGTTTATCACTTTGTTTTGTCGGCACCTTATTCGCTTCAACGGGCAATATGGTTTCAATGAAAAATAAGCTCATGAATCTACCTATGATGCAGGCAAATGCTTGGGGCATGTTTTATGGTTCAGCATTTATGACCATATTATTACTCGCACAAGGAAAGTCTTTTACTTTTTCATATACTTTGCCTTATATCAGCTCACTTATTTATTTATCTATTTTCGGTTCAATTATAGCGTTTGCAAGTTATCTAACATTGTTGAATAACATTGGTGCTCATAAAGCTTCTTATGCAAGTGTGATGTTCCCAGCCGTTGCTGTCGTTATCTCATCGATTGTTGAAGGTTTTAGCTGGAATATTTATACCGTGATAGGTTTGGTAATTATTTTAGCGGGTAATATTGTCGTACTTACTAAACCTAGAAAAAATAAACAAGTTAATATTTCAGCAGAGAAAAAGACCGCATTATAGGTAATACATCTCGAGAACAAGTCATTGGACGGTTTTTAAGGCGATAACATTGTTAATAATAAGTAACTCAATTATTCTATCGCCTTAAAATAATAGTCTTTTGATCTCATCCTATAATGTAAGGATAAACATGAAATATTTTCATCCATTAGCGCTACCTTGCCTACTTACCAGTTCATTAATGCTTGTAACATCTTGTTCGTTATCTTCTCAAACAACAGATACAAGTGACAAACTTGCTTATACTTATCTTAAACAGCTAGTGTCACCTGCCGAAGGCATTGGCGCTCGTGAAGCAGGAACTGACAAAGAAAAGCAAACGGCTGGCTATATCAAAGCTAAATTTGAAGAATTTGGTTACCGTACCACCAAACAAGACTTTTCATTTAAACGTAGAAAAAATGAAGGCGAGTCACAAAATATTATTGCCGAGTTAGGGGATCCAACTAAACCAACCATAATTTTAGGTGCACATTACGATTCAACTGCAATGAAGTCCGGCTCAATGGGAGCCACGGATAACGGCGCCGGTGTGGCAGCAATGCTAGCGATTGCAGAAGTGTTAACCATTAAGCTCCCTAAAAATTATAACATTCGTTTCATCGCGTTTGGCGCAGAAGAAATAGGTTTGCAAGGTTCAAATTACTACGTAAGTGATTTATTCAAAAATAACAAACTCGAGAATATTGCCGCAATGATCAACTTTGACACCATTGCGGGTGGCGATAATGTTTACGTGCATAGCGCACATACAAAACCTTATCGAAACTGTAAAAATGAAAGTTACAGCAGCGACACTTCCATACGTGAGGCATTACTTTCGGCATCAATAAACGTTTTAGGTGAAAAAAACAAATATGTTATTCACCCTGATTACGAAGGTTATCCTGAAGGTGTAACAGGTTCTTGGTCTGATCATGCGAGTTTTGCGTGTGCTGGTATTCCCATTGCTTATGTTGAGTCGACCAACTTTAGCATTAATGGTAAGGATGGCTTTGATGGATATTCTCAATCAAACGCAGAGCAATTGTGGAGTTGTTATGATCAAAAAAACTCAACCGCCTGTAATGTAAAAGCCGAGAAAAACTGGGGGAAAATTTGGCACACTAAATTTGACAGTTTAGAACAACTTAATAAAATCTTTCCTGGCCGAGTAGAAAAACAACTCGGTGATAATGTTAACGTGTTAATAGAACTATTATCTGATCCTGATAAATATTTACATTCAAAATAAGATTTCAAAAATTTGTCAGTGGCTTTAATAACCAAAACCACTGACAATAATCAGTAATTAACCACCAATTGGTGAACCCGGAGGCATTTTAATACTTGATACCGGGTGCACTAACTTCCCTTGTTCAAGGCTATATGCTATTTGCTCTTCTAATAGCATAAACTGTGCTGATAATCGTTTATACTTTCTAGCATCATGATTATCACCTAACCATTCTTTTAAATGACGTAAAGCGACATACACTTCTGAACGCACTTCCGTGACTAATTTCTTGTTATGCCAAAGTGATAATAAATGCTCAACAACTTGTTGATTTACACGTTGTTGAACTAACAACGATAAGCCCTTCTCAGCAGAAATTTTAATTGACTGTTTTATTAGAGAGTCAATAAGTTCTTGTACACTAGGAATGCTGCTATCCATTACTGATTGTTGCTGTAAACGCGCTAAACGCTGCCCATTTAAAAGTAACGATACTGTGTGTTTCGCATTAGCCTCAGCAGCAGAAATAGGGTCAAAAGTAAGCCCTGTATTTCCCACAAAGCTTTCACGATTACGGTAATAGCCATAAGCTTTTGGCGGGATCAATTTGACAATATGTTCAGGCAAGGTAAGTGTTTTCGAGTCTAAAGTGGCTAATAAAGCACTTAAAGCTTTATATTGCTGCTGACCTGAAACAATTTTTAATGGGCTTTGCGTATTTTCTTCTCGTAGCTGGTAACTATAGTCGGTACCTGAAATTAATTTCGCCGCTGCGGTGACTTGAAAACGATGGAAATTATAAATTGGTACTAACACTTCTTCCATTTCAGATAACGGCTGTCCCATAGGAATACTTTTTAAGCCAAAGTCAGCTAACGCTTTTGCACGCACTTTTAAAATTCTATTTAACTCGTCAGCTGCGTTTTCTCCGTTGTCCCATAAATGCCCTGTGCTATGTGCGCTTGAGCTAGAACGAGCATCTGAGTCTGACATATACTGCAAACCTTGCTCTTGCGCCGTTACTATAACTTTAGCTAAATACTCTTCTTCTTGTTCGACTGGTACATCAGCATAACCATAAGCAATAACCGATTTATCCCAACTGCCGATATCTGTTGCGTAAGCATTTGTTAAATCAATTTCACCATTTTTTAAAGTAATTAATGGGTGAGGATAATCCATCACAGAAGCACGGTTATTAGCACTTGCAGCGAAATTATGAGCAATACCTAATGTATGCCCTACTTCATGAGCCGATAATTGACGAATACGCGCTAATGCCATTTCTTTCATTAGCGATGTATCAGTATCTTTTGTTTTAAATGGCGATGTTAAACCCAAAGCAATTAAGTAATCTTGACGAACTCGTAGTGAACCAAGCGTAACGTGACCCTTTAGTATTTCTCCTGTTCTTGGGTCAATAACTGAAGAGCCATAAGACCAACCCCTTGTTGCGCGATGAACCCACTGAATTACGTTATAACGCACATCCATAGGATCAGCATCTGCCGGTAACATTTTCACTTGGAATGCATTTTTATATCCAATCGCAGCAAAGGCTTGATCCCACCAACGTGCACCTTCAAGTAATGCGCTTTTTACTGGTTCTGGTACGCCAGCATCTAAATAATAAATAATAGGCTCAACCGCTTCGCTAACAGTGAGGCTTGGATCTTTTTTATTCAGGCGATGACGAGGAATATTGCGCTGAATTAACGGTTCGTCAATGCCACTGGCATAATTGGCATAACTGTTTGACCAAAAACCACTATTAGGATGAAATGCACGTGTTTGATAATTGGCATCTGGTAATTTAATCAAAGAGTGATGTAAATTCACGGTAACTGCCGTAGAGTCTGGAGTTACTGAGCGTAAGTGATTACCCGCACCACTGCCTTTATAAGTTACAGTCGCTTCAAGCTCGGTATTATTTGGGAAAGCCTTAGTTCGTTTCGCGTAAAGTCCGCTGCGGCTTAAATCAATTTTGAAATTACCTTGCTTACGGTTTTTCAGCTTACTTGATAACTGATGAATGTCAGATAAAAGGAAAGGCGTGTAATCAATTAATATTTTTTTACCGTCTTTACTTTCTTTGGCAACTTTAAAGCCCCAAATAATGGAACTTGCAAAAGCTTCATCAACCGCTTGTTTTTCTAAGTTATTTATCGTATCAGCACGATAATCAGTGTTCAATTGGCGTAAGAATACTTTTTTTCCTACTTTTTCAAAGCGTACTAATCGAGTCGCACCAAGTTGGCCTCGGTCAAGGCCAATATCGTTTGAGCCAACACCTTGAGGTAACCCACTTAGAAATAAAAATTCTTCTTCGAATTCGTTAATCTCTACAAAGATTTTACCCGTCTTTTTGTCATGATAAAAAGAAAAGTATCCTTGTTGATGATCTTTACCTTTAACAAAGTCATTATAACTTTTAGTTTCTTCACTAAAAGCAGCGATTGAAAACGCACTACAGATAAACATTAAAAAGAAACGAAGCGTGAATTTCATGATTTTTCCCTATTTTATTTTTTAATCCAGAAATATTTGTTCAAGTCAGTCAATTATTTTTGTTATAATTAGCATGTAGGTATTGTTGAAAGCTTTCATCGTTACCTTTCATAATAAAAAATATCATGAATTAAAATGCACCTGCTATTATCTGCTATTTAACGGCATTAATTAGCGAACAATTTTATGACTCAATTTATAAGAGTCTTACTCTAAATCAATTAGGTAACCCGATGCAACGACTAGCACCAGCTTTACGCGAAGATAATGTGCCATTAGACTTAATTTCCCTAATAAAAACCATCTTAGCGGCGACAAAGGAAATATCATTTCGTGTCAGCCAAGCTCAACTAGGTGACATAATGGGCTCTACTTCCGATGAAAACATTCAAGGTGAAGTACAAAAGAAACTCGATGTGGTCGCCAATGACCTATTTAAAGATATTTTATTAGAATCCGGATTTGTAAAAGCGATATCTTCTGAAGAAGAAGATACCTCTGTTGCTGGAGAAAAAGACGGTAAGTACCTTGTTTCTTTCGATCCACTTGATGGCAGCTCTAATATTGATATCAACTCATTAATTGGCACAATATTCTCTATTCATGAAGCACCAAGCGATATGGATGCTAGCGACCCAGATATGTTCAAGCAAGCGGGACACAAGCAAGTTTGTGCTGGTTATGTATTGTATGGACCTTCAACTATGTTAGTGATGACTACAGGTAGTGGTACACATTTTTATGTGCTTGACCGTACTCATGGTGGTTACATATTAGTTGAGCGCAACGTACAAGTGCCTGCTGATACTAAAGAGTTTGCTATTAATATGTCAAACCAGCGTTTCTGGCAACCAGAGATGCAAAATTATATCAGTGACTTATTAGCTGGTGATACCGGACCTCGCGGTAAAAACTTCAATATGCGTTGGATTGCTGCCATGGTTGGTGATATTCATCGTGTACTTTGTCGTGGCGGTATTTTCACTTACCCGACCGACAGTAAAAATGCCAAACAACCTTATAAACTGCGTTTAATGTATGAAGCTAACCCAATGGCTTTTTTGCTTGAACAAGCTGGCGCTTTAGCAATGACTAGCGAAGGCCGTATTATGGATATCGAACCAAGTGATATTCATCAACGTGTTGAAGTTATTATGGGCTCTAAAAACGAAGTTGAAGCTTGTTTGTCTTATTATAAATAAGTAGTACATTCTTTGTATAAAAATAAAAAAGCTCAATTTATTGAGCTTTTTTTTACGATGAAATTTAATATTTCATTCATATTTCTACGATAGAATACCCAGTAATATTGGCACTCTCTTAACGAAATTTTATGAAAAAAGTATTTGAAGTTTTTTGGCGTTTTCTTTTTCTGGGTTGTATCAGCTTTGGCGGCCCTGCTGCACATATTGGCTACTTTCAAAAAACATTTGTCGGTAAGCTTAACTGGTTAGATCAAACAAGTTACGCAAACTTGATCTCCTTAAGTCAATTTTTACCAGGACCTAGCTCTAGCCAATTAGGTTTTGCCATTGGCCTGCGACAAGCAGGGTTATTGGGAGGCATTGCCGCATTTATTGGCTTTACCCTGCCGTCATTTATTCTACTTTATCTACTAGCTATTAACCTCAATACTACTGAGCAACCTTGGGTTAATAACGTTATTCATGGTTTGAAGTTATTGGCTGTTGTAGTGGTCGCTGACGCTTGCTTAACCATGTTCAAAAGTTTCTGTAATAATCACACTTATAAGCTTATTGCTTTTATAACTGCGATTACCTTAGTTATCTTCCCTCATTTATCCACACAAATTATCATACTAGTAATCGCTGCTGGCTTTGGTTTTCTGGTTAATCCGTCTTTAAAGTCTGTTACGTCTGCACCGGCTAAATACCTTGTGGCTGATACTAAGAATTTCAAAACACTACCGTTAATTTTATTCTTCGCTATTCTCTTTGCTTTCCCCTTATTATTACGTGCAGGGTTATTTACAGAACAGTCTGAACTCATGGTAATGTTCAATCAATTCTATCAAGCCGGTAGTATGGTATTTGGTGGTGGTCATGTTGTGCTACCGTTATTACAGCAAACTATTGGCGAAGCATTATCTAACGACATATTTCTTACCGGTTATGCTTCAGCGCAAGCAGTCCCTGGCCCAATGTTTACCCTTGCTACTTTTTTAGGAGCTGAGCTGTTCGTTCAAACCCCATTAATAGGCGCAAGCGTTGCAACATTAGCGGTTTTCTTACCGGGTTTTTTATTACTGCTCGCCTTTGAAAGTTCATGGCAATCGTTAGCAACTAAGCCAAAAGTAGCCAGTACTGTTATGGCCGTAAATGCAGCAGTTGTTGGCTTATTATTATCTGCGCTTTATCACCCTATTTTTAGTAGTGCGGTTAGTTCAGCGGTAGAGTTCATTTGCGTTTTATTAGGCTTCTATTTATTGCGAATAATAAAACTGCCCATTATTGTTTTAGTACTAACATTTATCGGGGTCGGTTTATTACTCGCTCAGTTAGCTGATTTAAATATAATTTAGGTCGGATAATATGAGTTTAACTTTTCACTCCTTTGCTTTATTTGCTAAAATATCTCTAATTTAAAAATACAGCCTTAATATAAACGCTAAGACGAGAAAAACTTTATGCCTAATTACGTTGTCGGACACAAAACACCTGATTCAGACTCAATCTGTTCAGCCATCGCACTTTCCTATTTAAAAACGACTTTAGGTGAAGAAACTGTCCCTGCACGTTTAGGTGAGCTTTCACCAGAAACAATGTTTATTTTAGACAAGTTTGGCTTTGAGCAACCTGAGTTAAAAACAAGCTTTGCTGGCGAAGGTATCTACATTGTTGATCATTCCGACCGAATTCAAGGTCCTGACGATATTGATGACGCTACAATTTTAGGTATTATTGATCATCATAAATTAGGCGACATTACCACTTCTACGCCGTTAGAAATTTGGGTTCGCCCTGTTGGTTGTACTAATACCATCATCAAAATGATGTACGATTTTTACGATGTAGCCATACCAAAAAACATTGCCGGTGCGATGATGTGCGCCATTTTATCTGACACGGTTATTTTTAAATCACCAACTTGTACCACTGCTGATATTAAATGTGTTGAAGCCTTAGCTGAAATTGCTGGTATTGATGACGCTAAAGCTTTGGGTATGGAAATGTTCGAAGTGAAATCTGCGGTATTAGGTACACCAATACGCGATTTAGTGTTACGTGACTTTAAAGATTTCAACATGAATGGCAACCTAGTAGGTATTGGTCAATTAGAAGTACTCGACCTTGCTATTTTTGATGAAATGAAGCCAGAGTTAGTTGCTGATATTGCAAAATTAAAAGCCGAAGGTAATCGCCACACGGTTTTATTATTGCTAACAGATATCATGAAAGAAGGCTCTGAAATGTTAGTGATCAGCGACAATGCTGACTTAACTGAAAAAGCTTATGGTAAAGCGACTGTTGACGGTAAACTTTGGTTAGATGGTGTTTTAAGCCGTAAGAAACAAGTTGTACCACCACTTCAAGATTCTTTAGTTTAACTATACCCATGACCATTCAAAATGTTCGAATTTTAGAATGGCTAAAAATTTTAGCTACAAGGCGCATGATTGAGCAATAGCTGGCTATTGGGATTGAATGCAACGCAGTAGATGAAAGTTTTAGGCTTATAAAAACGAACAGTTTGAATGATTACGGGTATCTATATAGATTAATACAGTGAAAATAAATAACTCTGCCCGACTAAGTTTCCGATTAATGTCTGCTGACGACGCAGAGTTATTGTATCAACTCGATCAAGATCCCGAAGTAATGCGTTTTATCAGCGCTGGTGAAGTATCTTCTAGGGAGAGCATTGAAAACGTTTTAGTCCCTAGAATGCAAAAATATCTTAATACAGATAAAGGCTGGGGATTATGGCAAGTTAATGTCGCTGAATCTGACGAATACATCGGCTGGGTACTGGTAAGGCCGATGAATTTTTTCTCCGACTCACCCGAATTTGATAATTTGGAGCTTGGTTGGCGATTTTTTCGTTCATCTTGGGGCAAAGGCCTTGCTAGTGAAGCCGCGCAACACATTAAAGATGCCTTAGCATTACAGCCTGAGTATAAAAAATTCAGTGCCATTGCTGATGAAGAAAATCTAGGCTCTATTGGCGTCATGAAAAAAATAGGTATGTCTTATGTCAAAACATACCTGCATATAGATCCATTATTTGAGTGCCAAGTCGCTTACTACCAAGTTCAGAACTAAAATCACTTGGCATTGGTTCTATCGTTATGCAACTTTATCCACAGTTTCTATATTAGCCAATTGTTCAACTAGCAGTCCTGGTTTATCAAGATGTAACCACAGCTTTGATACTTTTTCTGGGAACTGCCCCATCGTAGCTAAATACGTTTGCTCTTCGCTGAAACACAATTCAATATTTGCCATTTCTCCTTTGCCTAACATTAACTGTTCTTTATCATCAGCTTTATGCCAATTCCCCTGATTCACACTGGTAATGTCTTCAATGTTGATCATGATAAAACTCATAAAAGCATTATTGATAATAAGTTTATTATCTTGTAAATATACACTGTAGTTTTTTGCTACTCGATGATTAGCGGTTACAAAAATAACAGTGTAAAACGAAAGACTTGCCACAATAAAAGCAGTAATTTCACTCCAATCAACTAACAAATAATAACTAACACTTCCAACAAAAATACATGCAGCGATTAACATTAACCAATGACGAGTCAACATAGAACTCGTCACTAACTGACATACTGCTTGAGTGTGTTTACGTGAGAATTTAGGTATCGCATAGTACCAACTAGCGGGTTCCCAAGACAAGGGTAATGCCAACGCGAGCTTTTTTTCATCATTATGATACTTTTCAACCGTATGAATTCTTGGGTCTCCTGACAACTTCCGCGCCTGCCACAATCCCTTGACAATCATAACCATCAAATAGAGTTCAAGCATCAGTAAAATACCCATAATCGGGTAGCGAATATACATAATGAATTCAAAATATTGAGCTATGTCTTTAGGAAAACTATAACGCGCACAAAAACTACTCAAAGAAAATATTAATATAATCTTCCATGCTTTCTGTTCGCCGGCTTTAATCACCCAAAACCAATGTAAAATAGGCAATAAAATAAAATAGCCAGCAATAGCTAATAACAAAGGGATTAATGATTGAATGGTACCAGTGTAGTTGAGGTTCTCAGGGAGAAGCTGAAAACCTAAAACATAAACTAACACTGCTACAGTTAAAAATTGGAGACGCTTTTTGATAGGAGTACGCATAAGGCTCGATATTATTTTTCAGCAAAGACTATAGACCTAGTCTTACCTTTTACGATTTTATTACAAAGGTTAATAGAATATTTTTATCACTCTTCCTGAACATCGTCATTCTTTCTTATCGACGTACAGGGAAGTAACAATACCGTAATAACATGGATGTAAAAATCAGGTATCAGCTGTACTGATGCCGTTATGTTTACTTGGGTAAATATCACCACTAGAAGGCTTTGAGTCAGCCGTACTTAATTTCCTTACGGACTTGTAATCTACATGTATCCCTTTGTAACCCTACATATTTTAACATTTTACTTCTATTGATTTGACTTGCTTTTACTTATAATAAAAATATTAAAAATGATAGTATGAAAGGTTTAGTTATGAAGGTTCTAATAGTAATCACAATATTGTTTCTCACTGGATGCTCAACTGAATACAGCCAAAATATAGCATATCAAAGTTGTTTAGACCGTGTACTAGAGTCAGAAACTGAAGATGAAGAAATTGCAAAAAAATATAAAGAGTGTCTCTAACTCCCACATCACTTTATAAAATAAATAAAACATATAAAAAAGCCCACACACTTTATGGTGCCTGAGCTTTTTTAGTAGATAAGCTATTTATCGTTATAATAGCCATTATGTTGAGAAATAATTCTCAAAATAACTCAAAAAAGGGCTCAACATATGTTGAGCCCTTTTTAGAATATTAAGCGTATTTAAATTTTACAATTAAACGCGTTCAATTACCGTTGCAATACCTTGGCCTAAACCAATACACATAGTCGCTAAACCTATGCTTACATCTTGACCTTCCATAAGGTTCAATAAGGTACCCGTGATACGTGAGCCAGAACAACCTAATGGATGACCTAAAGCTATTGCACCACCGTTTAAGTTAATCATATCTTCAGCACGGTCTTCTAAACCTAATGCTTTAACACATGATAATGCTTGGGCAGCGAAGGCTTCGTTAAATTCAGCTAATTCAATATCAGCTAAAGATAAACCAGCACGCTTTAATGCTTTTTTCGTTGCTGGTACAGGACCAAAGCCCATGGTTGAAGGATCGCAACCCGCAACAGCCATACCACGAATTTTAGCACGTGGTGTTAAACCAAGCTCTTTAGCACGGTCTGCTGACATCACTAACATTGCAGACGCACCATCAGATAACGCTGATGAAGTACCTGCGGTTACTGTGCCGTTAACAGGATCAAATACGGGGCGTAAACCAGCAAGCGTTGCAATAGTTGTGTCAGGACGAATAACTTCATCATGTTCAACCAGCGTTAACGCGCCCATGGCATCATGTCCTTGAGTGGCAACAATTTCATTGTCCCATCGACCAGCAAGTTGTGCTTCGTAAGCTTTTCTATGTGAACGCGCGGCAAAAGCATCTTGTTGCTTACGAGTAATACCGTATTGCTTACCTAATAACTCAGCGGTTAAGCCCATGTTACCAGCGGCACGAGAAATATATTTACTTAATGCAGGGTCAAAATCGACATCGTACATCATAGGAACGTGTCCCATGTGCTCAACACCGCCAACGATGAATACATCGCCTTGGCCACACATTATATTGGTAGTTGCATCATGCAAAGCTTGCATTGATGAACCACATAAACGGTTAACCGTTACTGCGCCAACTGTTTTTGGAATGTCAGTTAATAACTGAGCATTACGGGCAATATTAAAACCCTGCTCTTTCGTTTGTTTAACGTTGCCCCAAATAATATCTTCAATAAGTGAAGGGTCTAAATTAGGATTACGTACAAGGAGCTGTTGCATTAAATGTGCTGACAAACCTTCAGCACGAACATTACGAAAAACGCCAGCTTTAGAGCGTCCCATTGGTGTACGAATACAATCTACGATGACTACTTCTTTCATGATTTTCTCCTTAGCTTATGCTGTTTTAACGTCTGTTTTAAAATAAGATTTACCTGATGTAGCCATTTCGCGTAAGCCATCAGTTACCTGATAGATTTCACCTAAATGCGCATACTTATCAGCCATGGTAATAAAGTTATCTAGGCCTAAAGTTTCTAAATAACGTATTGCGCCACCTCTAAATGGAGGAAAACCAATACCGTAAATTAAGCCCATATCAGCTTCAGCGGCGGTATCTACAACACCTTCTTCTAAGCAACGAACCACTTCATTCACCATAGGAATCATCAAGCGAGCAATGATGTCTTCACTACTAAATTCTTTTTTATCAGCACAAGTGCCGGCAAATAATGTGTAAGCATCAGCTGAAGCGACTTTTGTCGGACGACCGCGTTTGTCTTTACCGTAATCGTAGAAACCTTTGCCATTTTTCTGACCTAATCGTTGGTTAGCGTATAACGTGCTTACCGGGTCATTTTCAATTTTAGCCATACGTGTTGGGAAACCAGATGACATAACGCCCGTACAATGATCAGCCGTATCGACACCGACAACATCAAGTAAGTAGGCTGGGCCCATTGGCCAACCAAACTGTTTTTCCATCACTTTATCAACAGCAGAAAAGTCAACGCCTTCAAGCATTAACTGGCTAAAACCAGCAAAGTATGGAAATAAAACACGGTTAATATAAAAACCAGGACAATCGTTAACAACAATCGGTGACTTACCCATTTTAGCGGCATAAGCAACAACAGCAGCAACGGTTTCGTCCGACGTATCTTTACCACGTATAACTTCAACTAAAGGCATTTTGTTTACTGGGTTAAAGAAGTGCATGCCACAGAAGTTTTCTGGACGTTTAACGCTTTGCGCTAATAAGTCGATAGAAATAGTTGAGGTGTTAGACGTTAAAATGGCATCTTCATCAAGATGAGTTTCTACTTCAGCGAGTACCATGCCTTTTACTTTAGGATTTTCTACCACGGCTTCAACGACGATATCTACGCCTTTTACACTATCGTAGCTTAAGGTTGGTGTGATGTTATTTAATACACCAGCCATTTTTTTCGCGTTCATGCGACCGCGTTCAACTTGTTTAGTTAAAATCCCAGCGGCTGTGCTTAAACCTAAATCGAGTGCTGCATCATTAATATCTTTCATAATGATTGGCGTGCCTTTATAAGCCGACTGGTAAGCAATACCACCGCCCATAATACCTGCACCTAATACGGCGGCTTTACTGACTTTCTTAGTGGCCATTTTAGCGGCTTTTTTAGCTTTGCCTTTAACCACTTGGTCTGCCATGAATAAACCAATTTGCGCGGTTGCGGCATCAGTTTTAGCCAATTTTGCAAAGTTTGCATTCTCTATAAGCATGGCTTCTGTTCTACCTAAAGAAGCAGCGGCTTCAATAGTTTTAACCATCATCATAGGTGCGGGATAATGTTTACCTGCTTTAGCGGCGATCATACCTTTACACGTATTGAAGGTCATAATCGTTTCAACAGGGCTAAGCTTTAACGCTTCGAGTTTTTGTTGGCGTTTAGCTTGCCAATTTAATTTTCCAGCCATTGCTTGTTTAAGCATTTTTATGGCGGCTTCACGTAAATGCTCAGGTGCAACAACCGCGTCAAGTAAACCAACAGCCATTGCTTGTTCGGGTTTAAATGCTTTACCGGTAGACATCCATTCAACAGCATTATCGGCGCCGATAATTCTTGGTAAACGAACTGTGCCACCAAAGCCAGGAATAAGGCCTAATTTAACTTCTGGTAAACCAATAGAACATGTTGTGTCGGCAATACGGTAGTCACAAGCTAAGCTCATTTCACAACCGCCACCTAAAGCAAAACCATTAAGTGCAACTATGGTTGGCAAGTTAATATCTTCGAATGAATCAAAAACATCTGACCCCCCCTTGATCCAAGGAGCAAGTTCCGTTTCAGGAAGTTTGAACATTTCTAAAAATTCAGTAATATCGGCACCAACAATAAAGTTAGACTTTCCAGACGTTACTAAAACGCCCTTAGCATCTGCACAATTATTAATAGCAGCAACCACTTCAATATATTCTTTAAAAGTTTCCTGATCGAATTTATTCACTGAGCCTTGTGCATCGAATTTAAATTCAACAATGCCGTCATTCAGTAATTCGGCAGAAAGGTTTTGACCTTGAAATAACATGCCTAGATTCCTCGTTTAATGGGATAAAAATAGGGTCTGATATCAATTAAATACTTATTTAATGATCAGTTTTTATAATAATAGACGATTGAGTGTGCCTTGAAAGAAAAACAAATGCAAATTATTTAAACGGGTGTTTTAATTAGGTGTTTAATTATTCTAAAAACTAAAGATAAAATTCTAAAGTAAGCCAGATTGAACGACTAGCTTGGGGGATTAAAGAGTTGTTAAATCCTTTACTACGCTGTGTAAAGTCATTACCTGAGTCTGCTGATTTGATACCTGGCAGCATATTTTGATGATCGAATAAATTTTTTACCTTCAAATTAATACTGTAATTTACACTGGTATAATTAACCGCTAGATCAAAAATAACTCGAGAGCCTAATTCAATATCTTGCTTTGATAGTGGGTTACGTGAATAAAGTTCAGTTGGCGATAAGTAATTTCCTTTAATATTAATACCCATTTTATTATTGATGGGCAAATATACCGAAGCATTAATCTTGTGCGGAGCAATATCTCCCACAGAAGAATTTTCATTTTCCCATTCTGAAATGTCATGGCTATAACGACGATCAGTTTGCGGCTTAGTATAAGTATAATAAAAGTTACCGGTGATTTTTTCTAGTCCATTCATAAAATGTGGGTATTCAAATCGACCTCGGTATTCAGCGCCCCAGGTATTTCTTGTACCATCATTCACTGCGGACTCTCTGATTACATTTTTATATGAAGCAATATAAACCGACAATTCATGTAACCAATGATCCTCTTGCTGCATCAAAATTAATTCTATATTCTGTGCTTCTTCTGGCAGTAGGTCTAAATTTGATTGTCGTCCACTCCACCCCCCATATAATTGTTCAGCAGAAGGCTCTTGAAACGCTTCACCATAGATAAGTTTAATAACCGTTCTTTTATTCGCTAATTTATAAATACTTGCTAAACGCGGGCTAACCGAACTTCCCCAAATATTATTATCATCAAACCTTATGCCGACATTAAAAACCCAGGGAAAGGCATCATAAATTCCTCCACTATATAAACCTTTATCATTAACCTTTTGACGGTTATTACGAGGTACATCATTGAGTGGAAAAGCGCTAAAAGTGTACTCACTGTCGCTACTATGAAAAATTCCTGCCCCTAAACCATAGGGACCAAGGTCAGTTGCTGGTGTTGTTGAACTATACGAACCTTGCCAATAACCAGGAATATCATACGCTTTAGTAATATCACTTTTTTTATATCGCCAACCACTTAGTACTTTCCAATACTGATTGACTTGGTACTCTGTGTCTTGTTTAAACTCAACAGCATCGCTCGTTGTATTCCAGTGAGTAAAACTAACAAAGGAATGTTGACTCATATTATCTCTAAAATCTGGCGCCGATTCTGCCCAATCGCCCCACACTCGATTATTACGATGTAGAGCAAAACTTTTTATGAAAAAATTATCGCTGACTTTTCCTTGATGTTCGACGTAGTATTGATTAGATTCTTGTTTCCACGAACTGTTTGCTTGTCCCCTATCTGCTGTGTACTGAGCACCATAACCTTCATCCACTTTCCAATGAATTAAGCCAAGTTCCCAATTTTTATAGTTAATGTCGGCAAGAACACCACGATCCATAGTTGGATCAGCATAGTGATCCATTTTTATTTTCGTACTTTCAAGATTACGTATTGGTCCCCAAATGAACCCATCTTGGTATAAGTCGTTACTTAAGAACCCCCAACGACCTGAAAAGTCTTCTTCATCACTGGAAAACTGTCGCGCTGATAAACTATAGTGAAAATCATCAAAACGTCCATTTGCGGATATCTCTACCCCCTCAGAATCCCACTGTCCTAACTCAGCCCTTGCTGTAAATTCATGCTGACCTTTAGTAAAATTTTTAGCATTTTTAGTAATGATGTTAATAATGCCCATAAAAGCATTAGGCCCATAACGAACGGATGCAGGCCCATATAAGACTTCAACTCTGGCAATGTTGGAGACTGGATACTGTCGACTTACAACAGCAATTTGAGTCCATAGATGGTTATCAACGACACCATTAATCATGAAAAGTGTACGGCTTGAAGCTGGCGTTCGATAACCTCGTTGATAAAAAGTTAAATGCGTTGCACCACTCGTGACCACGCTATCAAAGCTAGGTAAATCAGCAATAACATCGACTAAGTTGCTATAGCCCTTTTGTTTAAAATCTTTTTCTTCAATAACAACCATGGCTGCTGGTGCATCTGTCAAAGATTCTTCAATACCACTAGCAGTGGTCACTTTGACATTCATTAAAGAACTCAAAGAGAGCTGAAATATATCAATTTCATCTTCTTCAGAGGCTTGTAAAGATAAACTGATACATAAAAGTAGGACGAAATAAATTTTAATCGCTAATTCTCGCATAGATACAACAATAAATTTTGATGTTATGTATGCACTTATGATAAAACATAGGTGCACACATTTACTATAGCTGAATTATTTATGAAAGGAAGCTAACTAATCACTCTGTAACGCATCGATAGGATCGAGTTTTGAAGCTTTAATTGCCGGATAAACACCAAATGTTAAGCCAACTAATGCACAAATACTAAAAGATAGTATTATCGCATTAATTGACCAAGCTACTGACCATTCAGAATAAAGTGCGATAAGCTCTGAAAGCATAATACCAAACACAACTCCAAGTATTCCGCCCATTATTGAAATAGTAAAACTCTCAGCGATAAATTGTAAACGAATATCTTTCTGTGTTGCGCCAACAGCACGTAGCAAACCAATTTCCTTTGTGCGTTCGAGCACCGTTGCTAGCATTATATTCATAATACCAATGCCGCCAACCAATAACGAAATACCCGCGACACATGACATAACAATATTGAATATCTGCTGTGTTTGTTTTTGTTGTGCTAATAAAGCAGCAGGAATAACCAAGTCATAATCATCAACATCATTATGGCGACGATCGAGTAAATGACTTACGGCTTTCGCTGCACTTATTGGATCAACGCTATTATCAAGTTTCAATTTGATGCTAGTTACTTCACTCGATAATTTTTTACTCGAAAATTTATGAATCGCTGTTTTTAAAGGAATAAAAACCTGACGCTGATCACCACCCAGTTTTATGCCCTGAAACTCTTGCTTCTTTAAAAATGGAGATTCGAGTACACCCACGACTTTAAACCATAAGTGGTTAATTTTAATGTTTTTACCTACCGCACCACCCAATGGAAAAAGCTGTTTAGCCGTAGATGAACCTAATAATGCTACCTGAGAAAAATTCTGATCATCACTTTCGTTTAGTAAACGTCCCTGCGCTAAATTAAATTTAGATAATTCAAAAAAGCTCGGGCTAACACCTGTAGCTTCACCATCACTCTTTCCTTCACCACTAAATATACTATAAGTATCAATCAGTTTTTGTGCACTAAAAGCAGTAATAAATGGCAATGAACGGGCACTAACCTCTCCATCTCGAATACTTAGCCCTGTAGAATGTTTTCGCTGTTCTTGTAGTTCTTTTTCTTCAAATTCTTTGCCTTCGATTATAAGATTATGCAAGCCCATAGTTTCGATCATTTTCATCGCTTCGGCTTCGGCCCCCTCACCAATATTAAGCATGGCGATTACAGCACCGACACCAAAAATCATCCCTAATAAAGTAAGTAATGTGCGTAATTTATGTTGAGCTAGTTCAGCAAAGGTATCAATAAAAATAGCTAAATATTTCATTAACTGTGCTCCTTGTTAGTTAATGCTATTTTTTGACCTTCTATGAGCCCTGATAAAATTTCTACATGACTCAAGCTTGCTTGCCCTAGTGTAACGGGTGCTGGTTTATAGCTACCATTGTCATACAAATACACAAAAGATTGCTTCGCTTCAACAAAAATACTTTGCAAAGGCACAATAATTTTTTTGCTCGTTGCGGTAATTTCAATACTCGCTTGGAGTTTTCTTCCTGGAACAAAAAGTTCTGGATTTTGCTTAGCTAAAGTAACGATTATTTCAAAATATTTTTGAGGATCGCCACGTTTTATTGACGTTGGAAATGGTGCAACTTTTTCAACCTTTCCTAGAAATTTTTTATCTGCATAAGCATTTAAATGAAAAGTTACTGATTTATCTACCGCTAGATTTATCGCTTCACTTTCCAAGACGAATAACTTTACTTTCATGTTAGTAATATCTGGAAGTTCTGCAATTTTTTGACCCGGCCATAAAGATTGACCCGCGCGAGGTTTTTCACCACGCCAATTTGCTTTATATGACAATAGACCATCATGGGGAGCTTTAACTTCAAGTTTTGATAAACCATCACTTAACTGCTGTAGCTTACTCTTGCTCTGCGTTTGTTTCATTTCAAGCAAACCCATATCACCTTCAGAACTGGCACTAAAACTATCATTCTTCCAATGTAAATATTTTTCTTTAGAACCTAAATATTGTGTGTTTTGCAATGAATCTAATATTTCTAATTTTGAACGAATACCTATGTCGTCAATTGAAAAATTTTCTGCAAAATCTTTTTCTTGACCAACCATACCAATATCTTTATTAATTGCGTCAAGCTCCATATTGAGCATGCCCGTTTTTTCAATAATTTCTTGCTCTGTGATTGATAATTCGTTCAATCTATCTTTACTTTGAATTTCCATAGCTTCGCCATCAAAACGAGCAATAACATCGCCTTTTTTAACCCGTGAAAATTCAGGTGCTAACCAAGAAATATTTTGTGCGCCTCGTCTGCCCATTGGCGCACTGATTACTGTTGCTTTTGCAGCAAACAACTCTCCTTTTGCAGGGACATTAACCGTGAAGTCTTGCTTAGTAACTTCATATAACAAAGGCGTACTTTCTTGTTCAGAACAGCCAACTATTAATAAAGAAAAAAAGCTGACAGTTAATACTTTTTTCATTGATATTTTTTGGAAGTACTTCATAAAACCACTACATCCCCATGTGACAAACCACTTTTTATTACCACTTTATCTCCCAGAATATGAGCAACATCAACAGGGAGCATATGATCAGAAAAAACACCCGTCATTCGAACACTGCCTTTACCATTTTCTAACTTTATCGCTTGAGATGACAATGTTAACGCGTTATTAATAACTTGAGTAACTACTTCAATACGTGCAGTCATACCCGGACGAATGACTATATCTTTCGGTTGCGCAAAAGCGATAATAGCATCGAAAACTCGGCGTTTATCTTGAGATGACTTATCACGAAAAACCCGCCCTAACTCTACAATTTCCCCCTGTAAAACGATTTCTTGGGTGCCATCAATCATAATTTTAACTTTTTGATTCAGTTTTATTTTGCCACTCTCTGGTTCAGAAATTTGTGCTTTTAATTGCATTTGTTCTATTACAGCTAACTCGACAATAGGCTGACCAAATTGAACACTCTCTCCTACAGCAGGTTTCTCTCCCTGCCAATTTGCGCGGTAGATAACCATTCCATCGATTGGAGCTTTAACTTTCAAACGTTCAATGTCTTTTTTAAAATCGTTAACATCTGCGGTTAGTCGGTTGACTTTTCCTTTTGCTAACTTCAGGTTTAATACTTTATTATTTAAGTGAAACTTAAGCTTTTCTTTTGCAAGGAACAGATCATTTTCAGCAATAGTAAAGTCAATGACCGATTTTCGTCGGTCATTTTCAGATCGGCTATTATCAATAATATCGGCTTTACGTTGTGTTTTTTCATATTCCATCTTTTTTTCAGCAACATTCAGAACAAGTTCTTGTTCTGATTCCGTTTCTTTAATTTTTTTATTCTCTAATTCCTTTTGTGCTCGCTCTAAATCAGCTTGTTTATCAATTAATCTATCCATTACTTTTTTACTATCAAAAGCAACAATCATTTGACCTTTTTTAACACGAGTATTCTCAGGTGTTAGTTGCTTTATTTGATACTGCCACATGCGAGAAACTGACGGTGGTGCGATCATGGCCGTTTGCTTTGACTCTAATTCGCCACTGGCTGTAACAACAAGCTGAACTTTCTCTAACTTTACTGTTTCAGTTGGCGCACTTTCACAGGCAGACAGAAATACCAGTAATATAATTGCACAATACTTATTCACTTTGGCTATCTCCTGTAAACTCTAATTGAGCACTCATGCCCGGTAATAATGTTAACGCTTTGTCTGCTGTAAAAGAGAATACCGCCCGATAATATACATCGCTGCCCCATTCTTTACGTTCTTCAGGCTGGCTCGATATTTCTTTTAAGCTTGCAACAAGGTTATATTTTGGAAAAGCATCCAGCTTGAAGTCGACAATAGTATTTAATTCCATATTTTTATAGTCTACTTCATGAACCCACGCTTCAATGTACAAGCCATTAACGGAAGGAATTTCTGCAATTTCCCATGATGGCTGAGCGGTCATTCCCACAAATACTTTTTCCCCATTCCAAGGATGCGTTCCATAAAGAACAGGGCCTTTTCGTTCTGCGTAAACACTCATTTGATTGAGTTTATATTCGTTGTATTGCAATTTATTTTGATGTTTTTCAATTGTAATTTTTTGCTTAGTTACAGCAACACTATTGGCTATTTTAACTTGCTTTAAGTTTTCTAAGGCTTTGGCATTAGCAACAACTGATTTTTCAAGTTCTAATTGATTTTTTTCAAAATCATACCTACTTAAATGTTCAACCGAAATATTGGCGTCTATACGCGCTTTATCAAGTAATAATGCCGTTCTCTTTTGTCCATAGCTTGACTCCAACAGTGACTGTTTTCCATTACTAGTAATACGGAACAACTCTTCTTTGGCAGTAATTAAACTTATCTTTTCTTGTTCTATTTGACTTTGTATTGAACCACTATCGAAAACAACGACCAAATCACCTTTTTGGGCAATATCTCCTTCTGGTAACATCCACTGCACTTGTACTCGCCAATTATCAGTTTTAGGGGCGTAAAAGGTTTGGTTGTCGCTGGCTTTAATTTGACCTGATAAAATTAACGGTGTTTGCGCTAATGCAGGCGATAAATAACAATATGAAAACATAGCAGCTGATAAAATTAATTTTTTATACATAAACGATCCTCTATTACTTCACCATCTTTCATACGGATCATTCTATCGGCATAAGCTGCGATATCTTCTTCATGAGTTACCATCACAATAGTTTGCCCCTGATCATGTAAATCACAAAGCAAGTCCATAATTTCAAAAGATGTTTTTGAATCTAAATTCCCAGTAGGTTCATCAGCAAAGATAACTTGAGGACGATTAACTAGTGCTCTGGCAATAGCGACACGCTGACGTTGTCCACCCGACATTTCAAAGGGCTTGTGATGCCAACGTGAAGATAAACCTACTTTTTCAAGCATTTCCAAGCCACGTTGCTTAGCTTCTTCTGAATCCACATCACTATAGCGTAATGGTAAAATAACATTGTCGAGAGCAGATAAACGAGGTAATAAATGAAAGGTTTGAAAGATGAACCCTATTTTTCGATTACGAATCTGCGATAGGCTTTCGTCATCAATATTTTTTATTGATTCACCTGACAGTAAAAATTCACCTGAAGTAGGCGTATCAAGACAGCCTAAAATACTCATGAGGGTCGACTTACCTGATCCAGATGTTCCCATTATTGCAACGAACTCGTTATTTTCAATAGTTAAGGAAACATTATTGAGTGCAATAACTTGTGTTTCACCCTCGCCATAAATTCGGCTGATGTTATCAATCCTGATCACAGGTAAACTCCATTAAGATAAAAAGATTAGATATTAAATATTTGTAACAATCTCTGGTTAGCGAAGTAATATATCGTCTAAAAACTCAATCATATACTGGGGAACTGTAATAATTTGTTTCAAGATGAAAGACTTTCAATCAGTAAACAACGTACAATATTGTTCTTTCATTTACATGCCCTTTGTTATGTCCCTAAAAGAACGCTTAAATAAACCAGAGAATCTGTTACTTGCCATGGCATTTATAATGCCGCTGATATTTTCTGTTTGGATGGTTTTACTTAATAATTTTGTTATTGAAAAAGCTAGCTTTACAGGCGAAGAAATTGGTATTTTGCAAAGCTTGCGTGAGATCCCTGGTTTTTTGGCTTTTACCGTTATTTATTTACTCTTGTTTATTAAAGAACAAAAACTAGCCATTGTTTCCTTAGCGGTTACCGCTATAGGTGTGATAATGACTGGTTTTTTCCCCTCTGTTTTAGGTTTGTATATTACGACAGTGATCATGTCGGTTGGCTTTCATTATTTTGAAACGGTGAATCAATCATTAACAATGCAATGGATTGATAAAGATAAAACGGCTCACTTTTTAGGAAGTATGTTGTCAGTAAAGTCTGCCGCATCTTTACTCGCATTTAGCAGCATATGGCTGCTAATGGAGAAATTCACCTGGTCTTATCAAAATACTTACGCTTTATTTGGCGGACTAGGTTTAGTTTTCACACTCTGTTTGGCATTTGCTTTCAAGCAGTTTCCTGTAAAGGTTGAACAAGAAAAGAAACTTATTTTACGTAAACGTTATTGGCTATTTTATGCATTAACTTTTTTTAGTGGTGCTCGTCGTCAAATATTTACTGTTTTCGCTGGTTTTTTGATGGTTGAAAAGTTTGGTTATAGTGTTGCCGATATTAGTGCACTATTTTTAATCAATTATGTGTTTAATTGGTTATTTGCTGCAAAAATTGGCAAATTAATTGGTGTTATTGGAGAACGCAGAGTACTTAAATTTGAATATGTAGGATTAATAGTAATATTTATTGCATATGGTTTTGTAGAGAACTCAAATATTGCCGCAGGATTATATGTAATTGATCATTTGTTTTTTGCGTTAGCCATCGCAATAAAAACTTATTTTCAAAAAATAGCAAAACCGGAAGATTTAGCATCTAGCGCGGGGGTTAGTTTTTCGATCAACCATATTGCTGCTGTTGTGATTCCGGCCCTGCTCGGCATGGTATGGATTATCAATCCGTCTTGGGTATTTTATGTGGGGGCAGGATTTGCCTGTTGCTCGTTGGTTTTATCTCATATTATTCCTTGCCGACCACGTGAAGGCATAGAGTTTAGATATCAAGAAACGACGAAGGGATAACCAGTACTTCTATGTATTTATTGTCTAGCGATGGAAGTATTAGATCCATAACACAATGACATAACGTTTATTCGGACATAAAAAAACCGAGATACTATATCTCGGTTTTATATTGACTAAGTTATTTAATATTCGCTATTGGTTATCGCGTAAGAACTGTAAAAATTCATTAGCAGGCATAGGTTTAGCATAGAAAAAACCTTGTACTTCGTCGCAGCCTTGGGCAATTAAGTGTGCTTGTTGCGCTTCTTCTTCAATACCTTCAGCTATTACTTTTAGGTTCATCTGTTTACCTAAATTAATAATTGTATCGGCAATCAGTGATTGTCCTGGTTGGGCAATATCAGTAATAAATGCCCGATCAACCTTAAGGCGGTCAAGCGGTAATTTTTGCAAGTAACTCATTGATGAATAGCCTGTGCCAAAATCGTCAAGGGCAATACTTATCCCTTCGGCTTTGAGCTTAACCAGTGCATCGATGACGACTTGTGGCTCGTCCATTAAAATATTTTCGGTAATCTCTAATTCGAGCTTACTCGGTTTTACATCATGATTAATCGTGGCTTGAATAATACTGTCTACAAAGTTATCTCGCTTAAACTGTGGAATTGAAACATTAACAGAAATACCCACATGATCGAAACATTGCTCTTCTAATATTTTAATCTGCTTACATGCTTGGTTGATAACCCAATCACCAATTTCAACAATTAGTCCTGAATATTCAGCTAAAGGAATAAATACGGCAGGTGAAATAAATTTCCCTTCCGCAGTACGCCAACGTAATAATGCTTCTGCACCAATAACTTTACTGGTCACTAAGCTAAGTTGCGGTTGATACCAAAGTTCTAAACGGTTATCAGCAAAATCGGTACGTAATTGTCTGATCATCCCTAAGCGCCACAGTGTTTCGTCTTCCATTTCTTTTTTATAGTAAACGAAGTTTTCATGATCACTTTTTTTCGCTAAATTTAGCGCAATATTAATTTGATTAAGAATTTGCACGCCTTGCGAGCCGGCACTGCTTTTCGAACAGAATCCAAAACATGCAGTAACAGGCAAACGCTGCTCACCTGCAGTAAATGAACGCTGGAATAATGAAGTTAACTTATCTGGGTTCACACAATCGGCAGGTCCAATAATTCCAAATACATCGGCACCTACACGAGCAAACTGACAAGTTTTTCCTAACTCTTTCAGACGATGAGTAACAGCAAGAAGCAACTTATTGCCAAGATCTTGCCCTAGACCATCATTGATATCGCTAAAGTGGTTTAAATCGATTAATGCAGCGACCAAATCTGGCTCTTTGCGCTCACTAAAGTTATCAAGTAAGTTCACAAATTCTAAACGGTTTGGTAATTCTGTTAACCAATCACGATAAGCAGCATTGCGTAACTTTTGGAAGAGGTGAACATTTTCATAACCGATTGAAACATTCGCTAAAAAAACTTCAAACAATTGAATTTCTATTTCAGTTAATGCTTGTACTAAATCAAGGTAAATAACAGCACGGTAACCACCACTCGTTAAATACAGCACGGCATAATCATCGCCAAAATCATTTTTCTTTTGTGTGAAGGTACTGGTAATACGGTCTTGAATAATACTATTATTGATACAAGAAACTTTTGCCTCAATCAATTCATCGCTATGCCCTAACTGGCCTAAAATATGTAAACTTAGATCATCTGTACCTTCGATAATTCCTTGGCCCCGAGCACAGAATACACTGCCATGACTATCACTTAATTGCTTTAACTGCGTTAATACACCTTCGGCATATTCTTGGATGCTATGTAATTCAAGTAATTCAGCAGCAGCAGCTAGAATTTTCTCTAAACCGAGACGATTTTGATTAACCGAATGAATTTGTTGATATGAACGAATGGCTGCATAAACGGTAGTTACCAATTTACGGCGAGTTAATTCTGTTTTGGTTTTGTAGTCATTAATATCATAATCTTTAATGACACTTTCTTCTGGCGCATAACCCGGCTGACCAGTTCTTAATACGATACGGATATCTTGGCGTAATAATTTTTCACGAATATGTTTAACAACATTTAAACCCGCGTCATCTGTTTCCATAACAACGTCGAGTAACACTAAAACAATATCTTCATGTTCTTCTATCAACTGACAAGCATCACGCCCTGAATAAGCGTGGATATATTCTAAATGTTTACCTAAAACGACTAAATCAGACAGCGCTAATTGGGTAACCGAATGAATTTCAGGATCGTCATCAACAATTAATACTTTCCATGTTTCACCATTACCATCATGTAGGATTTCATCTTCATCACTATCATCGATAAATAAAAAGTCATCATTTGAATTTTCGGAAGCCTGCATATCACCCTCAATTAATCAGTAAACAACAACTGATTAAACGTTTTTCATTAATTTATTAGGATTTTTACTTTCCATTATCCTACATAATAAAAGTCATTTTCATAATATTCAACCTAGTTTGACAATTAAATACATTATTTCAACCGCTTGTTTATTTTGTGTTAAGTTTAGATGATTAAAGAGAATATTGCTGATTTTAATTTTCCCGCGTATGCTAAGAAAAAACATTAATGAAAATAATATTTTAGTGTCGGTACTTTACGTATGAAAGATAATGAAAAAGTTACATCGTCCGCTATTGCCTTTTCAAGCGAAGGTAATAAAAGTGCAGTCATTGTTACTGATGAAACTGTAAAGTCGCATGGAAAAAAAAGAAGCACTGGCGCGTCTTCACAAATGCAACTTTTAGGTTTAGCAAAAAAGTTTGTCTTAGACGGTGGATTAGTATCAGCTGATAAACAGGCGCCTATAGAAGATCGCACCCATAAAAGAGCACGTATTGGCGCATTACGTAAACAACAAAATCTTGAATTAATTATCCAAAAATCACTAAGTTATTGTTCAAGTAGTGAGGTTGCTGACAAAGCAGATCCCGATTGGTTTAATACTTTCACCCAGCTAGCTGAAGATGTTAGCAATAAAACAATGCAAGATTTATGGGCAAAAATTTTGGCAGGAGAAATATCTCAACCAGGCTCTTTTTCGACAAAAACTTTAAAAGTTTTTCGTGAAATGAGTATTACCGACGCAAAGTTATTGGCAAAAGCTTGTAGCTTAGCGGTTTCAGATAACTCAAAAAGAAACATTCGAATAATATCAGGTGCTTACCAGATGCCTAGTTTATTTAATTTTTTTAATAAACTGCGTGAACAAAGTATTCCGCTAAGCCAATTCTCTTTGAATTATGCTGATTTATTAGTTTTAGCTGACAATCATTTAGTTTTTGTACAAGAAACTGAATCTAGCCCGATGGACAAATCAGAGGCTTTTCATTTTACCTTTAATGGCTCGCCATTAACTTTTTCAGCCAAGAAAGTAAATTGTGTATTACAATTTTATAAGTTTACTCCTATTGGCAGTGAGTTAGCTCGCTTGATAAACGACAGTGGTGATAGTGATTATTTACAGTATTTAAAAAGTGGGTTAAGTGAGAATTTCTTAATCGTAGAAGGATAATCATCTCGAGTAGCCTTAGCTTACATCCATTTATCGATCAACGAAGCGCTAGCTATTACAGTGCCTCCATTTTCATAGAAAAAAAAAGCAAAGCTTTAAAGCTTTGCTTTTTGTTATCGAATCTATTAACTACGTCATGTCGTCAAACGGGTTTTCACTTGGTAATTCGATAGCATTAGTGAAACCTGTCATTGATATGCTTTCAGCATTAATTTCAATGTCGTCATCACCTAAAACACCAATACCAAATTTGTAAATCAACTCAAATTGCGCATTATCGGCTTTTTCTTGATAGATTTTTTGTTTTGCTTCAACAAGGGCTAGTTTTTCTTGATAGCTTCTAATGATTTCAATGCTGTAACGTTTTTCCATCATCGAAAGTGTTACGTCAGGAGAAAGTAATGTAGCTGTTGCGTTATTGCCACCAAAGCCTTTTGAGTTGATGAAAGCAACATCCATTGCTTCACACTGCCAGTGATCAAGCGAAATGTTTAAACGTTCGTTATAAACATCATCTGCAACTTCTTTTATAGTGGTAATTCCCGGCATAATATTGTGCGCAAAAACACCTAATGCCATAGTAATTTGATCACCACTTGCTGGAGCAATAGTATGACCAACAAATGCTTTTGGTGCAGCTACCGGCCAATTATTAATACCGAAAGTTTCAGCTACACGATGATAAATCAATGACTCTGTTACTCTGTTTTGCGGAGTGCTTGAACCATGAGCCAATATAAAGCTACGCTGCTGTACCGACTCTTCGCCTAAAATACTTTTCGCTAAGGCAACAGATTTTGCCATAGTAATATAATTACCAGGGCCTGGAGCAGTAATAGATTTCTTAACGCCATCAGCGTTAATGAAAACATCAGCAACTGAACCTAAAGGTTTAGCACCTAGCTCAATTGTTAATTCATCATCCATAATTACTAGGAAGTGTGCTGCTTCGCCAATAGTAAAACCACAATTTTCGCCAAATGGACGACTAGTATTACGGTGATCCGCTTGACCTTCGGTAATACCATCAAGTTTTTTCAAACCTTCTTCATTAGCTAGTGCGCTCATATTACCGAAACCTTCAATGATTTCCGGTGTAATGGGACTTTCACTGCTGCCAACAATAGCAACACGAATACGACCTGATTTAATGTCTTGAATAGCATTGCGTAAGTTATAAAGAAAACTTGCACAAGCTCCTGTCGAAGTAGATGTTGTTCCGACACTGCCCGTAACATAACCGTTAATAAAATCAGCCGACATGGTGTTTAAACCCAAGGCTAAATTTTTAGTGGTAACACGGTCGCCATTTAAGCGATTTTGTAACATGCCGCCTAAACCTTCAGATTGCATTTGACCAAAAGCTGAAGAAGAGTATGTACCTACATGATCAGGACTTACTTTTTCTAAGATTTCATCCCAGCTAAAGCCAGTTGAATGAATAGCATCAGCAGCGCCAAAAATAGTCGTTTGTAAACCACGTGGCTGATAACGACTGTTATATAATTTAGATGGTTCAAATCCTGTTGGTAATTGTCCTGCCGCTTTAATGGGATTATCGCGATAGCTACTATGCTTAATTTCTAAATTATCGGTAATTTCAACTTTAACGCGCTTATCCTCAAGGGCAGTTACCTGCCAAGAGCGTGGCACTGGTTTCGGCAATTCTTTTTCTTTCAATTCGAAAGTAATGTTTTCGCCGCTGGGTGCTGCCGTAATTTTGCTATGACAATGCGTAGCGTCTGGATCAAAATGATTATTTTCTATTTTACGAATAAGAGTGCCATCAAG
>Ga0209396_1000575_pt1 | contig 43007 bp, 33 predicted proteins | sample GOMGulsemesocosm_6_FD_184638 | JGI IMG/M metagenome (GOLD analysis project Ga0209396, IMG submission 184638) | Methane-oxidizing microbial communities from mesocosms in the Gulf of Mexico - GOM8C Gulf of Mexico (SPAdes) (version 2) | ecosystem: Environmental > Aquatic > Marine > Cold seeps...
CGTGGAAAGCGCGCATTTTAGGTTGACGGTAAATTGCATTACCATCGATACCAATTTTGCCGTCTAAACAGTGAAGGTTGCCTTCGTCAGTAATTACTAACGGGTTGATTTCTAATAAAGCGAAATCGCAATCTTCAAACATTTTAGCAAGACCTAAAAAGATCTTAACAAATTGCTTCATTTGAGTTGGGTTTAAACCCAATTTGAAACCTAATTCACGTGCTTGGTAAGGTTGAGCGCCAACTAGTGGGTCAATCTCAGCTTGGTGAATTAATTCAGGCGTCTCTTCAGCAATCTTTTCTATGTCAACACCGCCTTCGGTAGAAGCCATGAAAACAACTTTTTGTGAAGCTCTGTCAACAACAGCGCCAAGATATAATTCGTTAGCGATGTCAGTACAGCTTTCAACTAAAATTTTAGCAACTGGCTGGCCATTTGCGTCTGTTTGGTATGTAACTAAGTTTTTACCTAACCAGTGTTGAGCGAAATCTTTAATTTCTTGCTTAGATTTAACTAGTTTAACACCGCCAGCTTTACCGCGTCCGCCTGCGTGTACTTGAGTTTTAACAACCCACATATCGCCGCCAATTTTATCAGCAGCTTCAGCAGCTTCTTGAGGAGTATCGCAAGCGAACCCTTCAGAAACTGGTAAACCGTATTCAGCGAACAATTGTTTCGCTTGGTATTCATGCAAATTCATGGTGATTTATCCATTTATCTGTAGATGAAAATGACAACTATTTCGTATAAAAAAGTTTATAAAAAGGCTGTCATCGAAAAAAGTTGACCGATTATAGTATAAAAGCTCTAAGGAACAAAGTCCTTAGAGCTAATACTATAGTCTAAATCAAAAGATTTATTATTCTCGATTAAATATCAAGAAGTAGACGTGTTGGATCTTCTAGCAAGTCTTTAATTGCTACTAAAAAACCAACCGATTCTTTACCATCAATTAAACGATGATCATAAGAAAGAGCCAAGTACATCATTGGTAATATTTCAACTTTACCATTTACTGCCATAGGTCTGTCTTGGATTTTATGCATACCCAAAATAGCCGCTTGCGGTAAATTCAAGATAGGTGTTGAAAGTAATGAACCAAATACACCACCGTTAGTAATAGTAAAGTTACCACCGGTCATTTCATCAATACTCAATTTACCATCACGGCCTTTAATTGCTAAAGCACGAATGCCATTTTCAATGGCTGCCATACCTAACTGATCGGTATCACGTAATACTGGTGTAACTAAACCACGTGGTGTAGAAACAGCAATCGAGATATCGAAAAAGTTATGATAAACAATATCATCGCCGTCAATTGAAGCATTTACCGCTGGATAACGTTTTAATGCCTCTGTAACAGCTTTAACATAAAACGACATAAAACCTAAACGCGTATCATGTGTCTTCTCAAATAAGTCTTTATATTGCTTACGAAGATCCATAATAGGCTTCATATTAACTTCGTTAAACGTTGTCAACATTGCCGTAGAATTTTTAGCTTCTAATAAACGCTTAGCAATGGTTTTACGTAAACGTGTCATTGGCACACGTTTTTGAGTACGTTCGCCTAAATCTTGTGCTACTGGAGCTGAAGCAGCAGCTTTCGCCGTTGGTGCAGCAGGCTTAGCTTTTGAAGCGTTAACAGCAGCTTCAACATCTTCTTTCGAAATACGTCCGCCTTTACCTGTGCCTGTAACATTAGCAGCAGTTAAACCTTTTTCAGTCATTAAACGACGTACTGAAGGACTTGCTAATTCGTCAGAGCTTATAGCTTCTTCTGCAGTTGCCGCCGGTGCACCAGCTGTAGCGCCTGCATTTAATTCACCAATTATTTGTGAACCTAATACTGTGTCACCTTCACCGTGGATAATTTTGCCAATTACGCCATTGTCTTGTGCCACAACTTCTAGTACAACTTTATCAGTTTCAATATCAACCAAGTTTTGGTCAACTGAAACAGTGTCGCCTTCAGCAACATGCCAAGTAGCAACAGTTGCATCAGCAACGGACTCAGGTAATACAGGTACGATAATGTCGATAACTTTTACTTGTGATGAGCCTGACGTTGCAGCTGGGGCAGTTGCAGGGGCTGCTACCGAAGCAGATGCTCCACCGTCAGAAAGTATAGCAATAACTTGATCGCCTAATACCGTTGCACCTTCAGCCTGTGAGATTTCAGTAATCACACCATCTTGGATAGCTACGACTTCTAAAACCACTTTATCAGTTTCAATGTCTACGAGGTTCTGATCACGAGAAACTTTATCACCTACTTGTACATGCCAAGTAGCTACGCTTGCATCTGCAACAGATTCAGGTAAAACGGGAACCTTAATTTCAATTGTCATTTATTTATTCCTTACTCACTAGTCTTCAACAGTTAGCGCGTCATTGACTAGCGCTTGTTGTTCTTTTACATGGACTGACATATAACCAACAGCTGGTGCTGCAGAAGCCTTACGACCTGCATATGTCAAATAAGTACCTTTAGGGATTGCCGCTCTAAAATGATGCTGTGAACAATACCATGCACCTTGGTTTTGCGGTTCTTCCTGACACCAAACGAATTGCTTCACATGTGGATATTTCGCCAATTCGGCTTGAAGCTCAACTTCTGGGAATGGATATAGCTGTTCGATTCGAATGATAACTACATTTTCTTGCTCATTCTTACGACGCTGGTCAAGTAATTCGTAGTAAACTTTACCACTACAAAATACAACACGTTCAACATTTTTCGGATCGATATCATCAACTTCACCAATAACATTATGGAAAACACCAGTCGACATTTCTTCTAATGAAGAAACCGCTAATGGATGTCGTAATAATGATTTAGGTGACATAACAACGAGTGGACGACGCATAGGACGAATCACTTGACGACGAAGCATATTGAATACTTGCGCAGGTGTTGATGGCACACAAACTTGCATATTGTGATCAGCACATAATTGTAGAAAACGTTCAAGACGTCCAGATGAATGCTCTGGTCCTTGTCCTTCATAGCCATGAGGAAGTAACATAGTTAAGCCACATAAACGGCCCCACTTCTGTTCACCTGAACTAATGAATTGATCAAATACTACTTGCGCACAGTTAGCAAAATCACCAAATTGTGCTTCCCAAATAGTTAAACCTGCGGGTTCTGCCGTGGTGTAACCATATTCAAAAGCAACTACTGACACTTCAGACAATACTGAATCATGAATATCAAACGGACCTTGGCCTTCGCGAATATTTTGCAAAGGTAAGTATTGGCTTGAATCTTCTTGATTATGTAAAACAGCATGACGATGGAAAAAAGTACCTCGACCAGAATCTTGTCCGGTAATACGTACACGTTTCCCTAAATCAACAACTGATGCATAAGCTAAGTTTTCAGCCATGCCCCAATCAACTAACTTCTCACCAGAGGCCATCTTTACACGATCGTCGTATATCTTTTTAACACGACCTTGAACAGGATGTGTCTCAGGGTAGGTTGAAACCTTCCCTGCTAATTCTTTTAATTTAACGACAGAAATTTCTTTCTCGTATTCATCATCCCAATCGTGACCAATAAATGGGCTCCAATCTACAGAATGCTCTGTCATTGGTCGCCATTGTTCTACTGTGCACTGACCTTCATCAAGGAGTTTGCGGTAATATGCCGCAAGCTCAGTCGATTTTTCAGAGGTGATTGAACCTTCAGCATTAAGCTTATCTGCATAAATTTGACGAGGTGTCGGGTGCTTTTTAATTTTTTTATACATTAATGGCTGTGTTGCACTAGGTTCATCAGCTTCATTATGGCCATGACGGCGATAACAAACTAGATCAATCACTACATCACGCTTGAATTCATTACGGTAATCAAGGGCAATTTGTGTTGCCAAAATAACCGCTTCAGGATCATCACCATTCACATGAAGAATTGGCGCTGAAACCATTTTCGCTATATCAGTACAATATTCACCACTACGCACATCTTGTGGATTCGACGTTGTAAAACCAACTTGGTTATTAACCACAAGACGAATTGTTCCACCTACTTTAAATGCTCGCGCTTGCGACATATTAAAAGTTTCTTGTACAACACCCTGTCCTGCGATAGCCGAATCGCCATGTATAGTAATTGGTAATACTGAATCTCCTACTACGTCGCCACGTCTGTCTTGACGAGCACGAACTGAACCGATAACAACTGGGTTAACAATTTCAAGATGCGAAGGGTTAAACGCCAGCGCTAAATGTACATTTCCGCCAGGTGTAACAAAATCAGATGAATAACCTTGATGATATTTAACATCACCAGAAGATAAAATTTCATCATGTTTACCGCCAAATTCATCAAATAACTTAGAAGGGTTTTTACCCATCACGTTTATTAATACATTTAAACGGCCACGGTGAGCCATACCAATAACAACTTCTTTAGTGCCTTGTGTGCCTGCGCGAGTGATTAACTCTTTCAGCATAGGAACTAGTGCATCGCCACCTTCGAGTGAGAAACGTTTTGCGCCAGGAAATTTAGCACCAAGATATTTCTCAAGGCCATCTGCAGCTATCAAACCTTTAAGAATTTCTTCTTTTTCAGCGATAGTAAGTACTGCTTTTGATTGCACAGATTCAAGACGATGTTGTAACCAGCGTTTTTCATCTGTTGAAGTAATATGCATATATTCAGCGCCAATGCCGCCACAATATGTTGCTTTAAGTGATTTGTATAAATCACCTAACTTCATTGAATCTTGAGCAACTGCAAATGAGCCGACATTAAAATCTTTATCAAAATCATTTTCAGAAAGTTCATGATGCGATAATTGTAAATCGCGTACCTTATCTCTTTGCCATAATCCTAAAGGGTCTAGATTGGCATTTTGATGTCCGCGAAAACGAAAAGCGTTAATTAGCTGTAAAACTTTAACTTGTTTTGTATCGCCACCACCAGAAACTACAACAGTTTTATGTGATTGCTTAGCTAATTCTCTAAATTCATTACGGATTTCAGAATGCCTAAACTCTAGATCAGCACCTTCAATTTTTGGAAGTTGTTGGAATAAAGCTCGCCATTCTGCTGAAACAGATTGCGAGTTATCCAGATAAGATTCGTATAATTCTTCAAAATAAGTAGCGTTAGCACCACTTAAATGGGAAGACTCTAACCAAGCCTTCATTGTACCTTCGGGCATTGCCTGTTCCTTTATGGGATAAAAGCAATAAATAAAATGCTTATCTAATTTGCTAGATTACGCTAACTTAACTAAATAAACGACTCAAAAATCGGGTTATGCTATTCCATTTTATCATTACTGATTTCACGGAGGTTATACCCCATGAAATCAGTTAATAAAATATTAAACTGCTCGTGCAATCAACATCGACTTAATATGACCGATAGCTTTCGTTGGGTTTAGCCCTTTCGGACAAACATCAACACAGTTCATAATGCCATGACAACGGAATACGCTGTAAGCATCTTGTAAATCATCTAAACGTTCTTCTGTTGCAGTATCACGGCTGTCAATTAGAAAGCGATAAGCATGTAATAAACCTGCAGGACCAATAAACTTATCAGGATTCCACCAGAAAGACGGACATGATGTTGAGCAACAGGCACATAAAATACATTCATAAAGACCGTCTAATTTTTCACGCTCTTCAATAGACTGTATATGCTCACGTGCGGGCTGTTCTTTACCATCATTAATTAAATATGGCTTGATTTTTTCATACTGAGTATAAAATTGAGTCATATCAATAATTAAATCACGTACTACCGGTAAACCCGGCAGAGGACGTAAAACGATAGTTTTTGTTTTTAAGTCTGATAACGGCGTAATACAAGCTAAGCCGTTTTTACCATTCATGTTTAAGCCGTCTGAGCCACAAACACCTTCACGACATGAACGACGAAATGATAATGATGAATCTTGCTCTTTTAATAAGATCAAGGCATCAAGGATCATCATGTCAGAACCTTCAGGAACGTCTAGTTCATATTCTTTCATGTAAGGGGCATTATCAACATCAGGGTTGTAACGATAAATCGAAAATACTTGTTTCATTGCAATGCTCCTTAGTATACGCGGGCTTTCGGTGGGAAAGCTTCACGGTGAACAGGTTTCATATTTACAGAACGCTTGGTCATATCTTCTGTTTCTGGCGTGTAAATAGAGTGGCATAACCAGTTCTCATCGTCACGTTCAGTGAAATCTTGACGGGCATGAGCACCACGAGATTCCGTACGGAAGTTTGCTGCTTTCGCTGAACAAAATGCTGTTTCCATTAAGTTGTCAAGCTCTAAACATTCAATGCGCTGCGTGTTGAATTCAGATGACTTGTCATCCAATTTAGCGTCTTGTAAGCGTTCACGAATTTCGGTTAACTCTTTCATACCTTGTGCCATCGCTTCACCTTCACGGAAAACCGAGAAGTTCATTTGCATACATTGCTGTAAGTCTTTACGAATTTGCACTGGATCTTCACCCGTCGTTGAAGATTCCCAACGATTAGTACGCGCTAGTGATGCTTCTAAATCAGATTCAGATGCATCTTTACCGCTTTGTGTTTCGCTTAGGTATGTTCCTAAGAAATTACCGGCTGCACGGCCAAATACCACTAAATCAAGTAGTGAGTTACCGCCTAAACGGTTTGCTCCATGTACTGATACACATGCAATTTCACCTACAGCAAATAACCCTTCAACAACAGTTTCTTTACCGTCGCTGCCAACATTAAGTGCTTGACCATTAACATTACAAGGAACACCACCCATTTGGTAATGACATGTAGGAATAACAGGAATTGGCGCTTCAGCTGGGTCAATGTGAGCAAATGTTTTCGATAAATCACAAACACCTGGTAAACGTTTGTATAACGTTTCACGACCTAAATGATCAAGCTTCAATTGGATATGTTTACCAAATTGTGGATGGTCAAGACCACGACCTTCACGAATCTCTGTCATCATTGAACGAGCAACAACATCACGACCTGCTAAATCTTTAGCGTTTGGCGCATAACGTTCCATGAAACGTTCGCCGTCTTTATTAAGCAAGTAACCACCTTCACCACGACAACCTTCAGTTACTAGAACACCAGCACCTGCGATTCCTGTTGGGTGGAACTGCCACATTTCCATGTCTTGCATTTGAACACCAGCACGAAGTGACATGCCAACACCGTCACCCGTATTGATATGAGCATTGGTTGTTGATGCGAAGATACGGCCTGCACCACCGGTAGCAAGTACCGTTGCACGCGCTTTAAAGTAAACAACTTCACCTGTTTCAATACAAATAGCCGTAGTACCAACAACAACACCATCGCTATTTTTAACTAAATCTAGTGCATACCATTCAGAAAAAACGTTAGTTTTGTTTTTAACGTTTTGTTGGTATAAACAATGAAGTAGTGCATGACCTGTACGGTCAGCTGCAGCAGCAGTACGTGCCGCTTGTTCACCACCAAAGTTTTTAGATTGACCACCGAAAGGACGCTGGTAAATTTTACCTTCTTCAGTACGAGAAAAAGGTAAGCCCATCTTCTCTAATTCGATAATAGATTCTGGACCTGTTTTACACATGTATTCGATTGCGTCTTGGTCTCCGATATAATCAGAGCCTTTAACAGTATCGTACATATGCTGTTCCCAATGATCTTCATGAGCATTACCAAGCGCAACGGTAATACCACCTTGTGCAGATACTGTATGAGAACGAGTAGGAAAAACTTTTGAAATCAAGGCACACGATTTGCCTGATTCGGAAATAGCTAATGCGGCGCGCATACCTGCACCACCGGCGCCAATAACTATAGCGTCAAATTCACGAATTGGAACGCTCACTTATACACCCCACACAATTAAAAAGCCTGCCGCGAGGTAAGCTAATAAAGTAACAGAAAAGAAAAATTGTAATGACCCACGCAAAAATGCTGGCTTAATGTAATCAGATAAAACTTGCCAAACACCAATCCACGCATGAACAACAAGTGATAAAACAGCAAGTAATGTTGCTATCTTCACTGACATTAGGCTAAAAAAGCCATGCCATGCATCATATGTAACATCAGGGGTAACAACAAAAAAACCAGCGATTAGTAACGTATATAACGTTAAAATTATAGCGCTAGCTCTTATAAGAATAAAATCATGTACGCCATTTCGGCCTACTGTAGCAATGTTATTTACCATAACCAAACTCCTACTAAGACAGTAAATACAAACCAAAGTGCCATAGCAAATTTAGCACTGTTGTTACCAGAAGCTAATTCTTCAAAATGTCCTAAGTCCATAAACAAGTGACGTACACCCATTAATATATGAAACGTTAGGGCAGAGATTATGCCAAACATAATAAATTTGAAAAAGAAGCCGTCGAGACATGCTTCAATTTGAGCAAATCCTTCAGCAGAAGATAGAGATAATGAAAGTGTCCACAACAAAATTCCGATAGCAAATACCATAATGACACCAGAAACACGGTGCAATATAGAGGCATTTGCCGAAGGATGCATTTTAATTGTAGTCAGATCTAGGTTTACAGGACGTTGTTTTTTCACGATTGCGCCTAAAGAGTTCTTTGAGCCTTCAACTTTTTTTATTATTGCTCAAATAAAAAGGTAAACAATGTCTACAATTAATTGAGCAACACCCCAGCGATCTTAGTCAATATTTGTAAATTAATAAAATAATCCACAAATAAAAAATTAGTTCACGTTGATTATATAGCTGAATATTTTTAATTACAATTTTCTTAAGCGACAATTTAACCTTTATTTCAAAGGCTTCAGCCTATTATTTGAACTATTTTAGCAAATCTTTGACTTTAGTCTAATGTTGAAACAATAGGTTTGACTTTAAGGGGGTATAATGAAGTAGAATACGGGCAGTTTTATATTCATAAAAACTGATTAAGTTTTCACAAGCTGAATCAGAAAAGCGAATTAAATAATTTATAGGGGATTAAACATATGGCTGAATCTAAAGCCACTCTCAGTATTGATGGTAACGTAGTTGCAGATTTACCAATACTTTCAGGTACCGCCGGTAACGACGTAATAGACATCAGAACTTTGGGGAATTATGGTTATTTCACTTATGACCCGGGCTTTTTAGCAACCGCTTCATGTGAATCAGCTATTACATTTATCGATGGTGGTAAAGGTGTTTTACAACATCGTGGTTACCCAATCGACAGCTTAGCAAAACAAGCTGATTACTTAGAAGTTTGTTATATTTTGTTGAATGGCGATGCGCCAACAAAAGCACAATATGATGAATTTACTAAGATTATCACTAACCATACTATGGTTCATGAGAAATTAGCGCATTTCTTCCAAGGCTTTTTACCTGATGCTCATCCTATGGCTATGGTCTGTGGTGTTGTTGGTGCTTTATCGTCTTTTTATCATAGTGATTTAGACATTGAAGACCCTGTTCAGCGTACGCGAAGTGCACACCGTTTAATCGCGAAGATGCCGACGATTGCTGCCATGGCTTACAAATATAGCATAGGACAACCATTCGTCTATCCACGTAATGATTTAAACTATGCAGAAAACTTTTTACACATGCTTTTCTCTGTACCTGCAGAAGAATATGTTGTTAGTCCAACTGTTGCTCGTGCAATGGACAGAATATTCACATTGCATGCTGATCATGAACAAAATGCTTCAACATCAACAGTACGTCTAGCTGGCTCTTCTGGCGCAAACCCTTACGCATGTATTGCTGCAGGTGTTGCATCATTATGGGGCCCAGCACATGGCGGCGCTAACGAAGCTTGTTTAACAATGCTTGAAGAAATAGGCACATTAGATCGTGTAGATGAGTTTGTTGCTCGTGCGAAAGATAAAAGTGATTCATTCCGACTAATGGGATTTGGTCATCGTGTTTATAAAAACTTTGACCCACGCGCTACGGTAATGCGTGAAACATGTCATGAAGTATTAACTGAATTGGGTATAACAGATCCACTTTTAGACGTGGCAATGGCACTTGAAAAAGTAGCGCTTGAAGACACATATTTCATTGAGAAAAAACTTTATCCAAACGTTGATTTCTACTCAGGTATCATATTGAAAGCTATTGGTATTCCAACCAATATGTTTACAGTAATATTTGCGATGTCTCGTACCGTTGGTTGGATTTCTCACTGGGATGAAATGTTAGGTCAACCTGGTCAAAAAATTGGTCGTCCTCGTCAAAACTATATCGGTGAAATTGACCGTGAATTTATACCATTGAAAAATAGATAATTAGTTTTTTAAAATACGAAAATATAAAAGGTAGCTATCGCTACCTTTTTTTTTATCTGAAATTAAGGATATTAACGTATTTTATAAAAGCAATTTACCTATTCAAAGGCATGTTTTCACATTTTTAGACTTTAATTAACTTCTCTATAAAGTACGAAAATACTTCATTTTCTGCTAAAAAAGTCAAATCGTGCGTTAAATACTCACTATAATCAAATAACATAACAAGTATTCATACAAAAAATAGCCCGAAGATACAATTACTTAAAATTCTAAAAAAAGTGTATTTATGCAAATTTTAAACGATATTCTTTCGGTGTGATACCCGTGAATTTTTTGAATAATTGTCGAAAACTACTTATATCTTCATAGCCTGCTGACCAAATAATTTTGTTTATTGGATCTGTACTATTTTCTAGCTTTGCTTTTACATGTTCAACTCTAATTCTTTGTAAATAACTTATTGGTGTTTCATTAGTCGCTAGCTTGAAACGTCGTTTAAAAGTTCTGGATCCTAAACCAACATATTCAGCTAAACTTTCAATGGAAATACTTTGTTTAAAGTGCCCTTCTAACCATTCTTGTGCTTTTAATATAGTCTGATCTTCATGCTTTTTTTGACTTTGAAAAGAAACGTAGGGAGACTGTTTTTGTCTTACAGGATCAAATACCATCAATTTAGCACAATCTGTTGCGACCTCTCGGCCAATAGATTTTTCAATTAAATATAACGCTAAATCGATATATGCCGTAGCACCTCCGGAGCAAATAACATCACCATTATCTACAATAAGCTGATCACTGTCTAATCGAATGAAAGGGTATAGTTTCCTAAAAAGATCTGCACTACGCCAATGCGTTGTGGCAATTTTTTTAGCAAGTAAACCACACTCGGCCAATAAAAAACTTCCAGTACAGTAACTGGTAATTGTAGTTCCCTGCTTATAACAATGTTTAAGCCAAGGCTCAACTTCATCTTTTTGTTCCATGGTTACTGAATCAGCGCAGCAATCAAGTACAGGCTTAACCGAAGATGATACAACAATAATATCGGGAACTGATTGATGGTTGAGCAGCTGAGTTGGCATAACTTGAATACCGTTATAACCTAGAACAGGTTTGTCATCGATCGTTACTATCTGACAATCAAGCGTGTCTTTTATGCCATCACCATAACGCTCTATTGCACAATAGTTAGCTGCATATATAACATCTAAAATACCATACAATGCTGAAACAACGCATTTATTAGTAGCCAGAATAACAATTTTCATATAAATCTCAAGAAGATAATGACACATTAAGCATGAATAATGTCAAATATGCCACTCATTATTCCTACATGCAAGCGGTAAAATATTCCTTATTAGGAAAATAACGACTGAGGAAATTCCCCATGAAACCACTTTTTTATGTCTTGACTATTGTCCATCGTTCAGCATTAGTGTGCCTTCTTTTTGCTTTCGCTTTAGCACCATTGTTTGTGGAATCAAGTATTTCTACTCTTTACGTAGTTTTACCAACAATATTCATACTGTTGTCTATTTCTACAATTTATATTGAAAATACTTTATATAAATATCAGAAAGAGTTAATTACTGATAAAAAACATAAAAGAACCAAGAAATGTCTTATTCACTATGGGATTTGCTGTCTTCACCATTGATTCACCACTATAATGTCCAAAATTTATAAATTATAAAAATTATATGTCTGAATATCAAATGAGATTCGGTGGTATTGCTCGCCTTTATGGCGTTGCAGGTGCAACCTTGTTAGAAGAAGCACACTTTTGTGTAATCGGCATTGGTGGTGTTGGCTCTTGGGCTGCAGAGTCTTTAGCAAGAACAGGTATAGGAGCGATAACATTAATCGATCTTGATGATATATGCACAACTAATATTAACCGGCAGATTCACGCACTTAGCCAAACTATTGGTGAGAGTAAAGTTGAAGTGATGGCGGAAAGAATTAAGCAAATTAATCCTGATTGTCGGGTTAATGTTATCGAAGACTTTGTTACCTTGGATAATATACGTGAGTTATTGATCAATGATTTTGACTATGTCATTGATGCAATTGATTCAGTAAAAGTAAAAACAGCCATTATCGCTCATTGTAAGCGTAACAAGTTACCAATAATTACTATTGGTGGTGCTGGTGGTCAAACGGATCCAAGCAAAATTAAACTTTGCGATTTGAGCCAAACTTATCAAGATCCATTGTTAGCAAAAGTAAAAAATCAACTACGTCGTGAATTCAACTTTCCTAAAGCCGATGCAAAAACAAGTAATAAACGAAAATTTTCAATTGATGCAGTTTTTTCAACTGAGCAATTGGTTTATCCTGATGATGAAGGGAGTGTTTGTCACGCTAAGAAAACACAAAAAGGTGCGGTTCGGTTAGATTGCAGTTCGGGTTTTGGTGCCGTCACTCACGTTACAGCGAGTTTTGCTTTTTTTGCCACAAGTCTTGCGATTAAAAAGTATCTCGCTAAACGTAACGTTTAATCTTGAGTCGCTAACATTCTTATTTTTTCGACAATAGCTTTAACACCATTGTTTCGTGATGGACTCAAATGCTGTGTTAAACCGAGTTTCTCAAAATATGCATGATTATCGAACATCAATATTTGATGAGATGTCATATTCTGAAATGCAGCTAATACTATGACCATTAATCCTCGGATGACTTTTGCGTCACTATCGCAACGAAAAAAGAACTCCCCTTGAGGGTTTTTAGCGCCATATAACCAAGCATTACTTTCACACCCTTGAATTAAGGATGTGTTATTACATAAGTTTTTATCCATTCTTTCTAATGTTTTCCCAAGTAACATTATTTCTCTATGACGAGAGTCCCAACCTTTTAATTGATTGAATCGTTCTATCATTTCCATCTCATTATCTGAATGGAAACATTGTCCAATTACTTTTTCAGTAAAAATGATATTATCCGAATTTTCATCAGTACTTTGAATGAGTAATTCCAGCTTTTCAATGAAAAAGTCAACTTCAGAAAACGTATTATAAGCTGCCAGTGAAACTCGAATACAACCTGATAATTTTAGATATTCCATTAATGGCATGGCACAATGATGACCACTCCTTAAAGCAATACCATATGCATCAAGTCCACTGGCAATATCATGGTTATGTAAACCACTAACGGTGAATGAAATCACACCGATATCTGGTTTCTCTTCAACAACAAACTTTATCAATTTTATCTGTGATAATTTTTCATAACAGTACTTTGTCAACCGTTTTTCGTATTCTGCTAATTCGACTAAGCCAAATAAATTAATAAATTTAATACTGGCAGCAAAAGCGATAACACCAGCATAATTAGGTGTTCCTGCTTCAAATTTGAACGGCAGTTTATTAAATGATGTGCCATTAAAACTCACACTTTTGATCATTTCACCGCCACCTTGATAAGGCGGCATTGCATCTAACAATTCACGGCGACCAAATAAAACACCTACGCCTGTTGGGCCAAACATTTTATGTGCTGAAAATACATAAAAATCACAATCTAAAGATTCCATATTTAGTGACAAATGAGCACAAGCTTGGGCACCATCAACAACAGTTATTGCTTTGTATTTTTTAGCTAAAGATATTATTTTTTTTATCGGATTAACTTTACCAATTACATTAGATATGTGAGAGAAACTGACAATTCTAGTTTTAACGTTAAAATAATTGTCCAATAAATTTTCATCTATAACACCACTTGATGTTAAAGGTAAAACTTTAATGATTGCACCTTTTCTTTCGGCAATCATTTGCCAAGGTACAATATTAGCGTGATGCTCCGCATGACTTAGTAATATTTCGTCACCTGGTTGCAAATTTTCATGTCCCCAGCTTTGTGCTATTAAGTTAATACCGGCTGTCGTACCTGAAGTCCAAATAACTTCATCCAAATGTTTTGCCTTTATAAACCGCTGAACTTCAACTCTAGCGTTTTCAAAAGCTGATGTAGCTTTTGCACTTAACGTATGAGATGCACGATGCACGTTTGCATTAAATTTTTCGTAGACTTCGACCTCAGTAGCAATAACTAAAGCAGGCTTTTGAGTTGTAGCGCCATTGTCAAAATATACTAATGGACGATTATTGATTTTTTTATCAAGCAAAGGAAAGTGCTTACGAAAAACGGAGACATCAAATTGATTCATAAAAAAATTACATTATAAGATAACAATACTTAAATAATTATACCTTACATTACCCAAAGAACAGATCATTTAAACAATCAAAAGCATTGATTTATTTTTAGTCAATAGTCCAAAAACTAGATGAAATGACCAGTTTAGACTAGTATTAGACAGAGAGGAAAATAAAGGATAGTCGTATGAAATTATTTTCATGGTTCATTAAAAAAGATAAACGTTCAAAAGCTCAACAAGTGAGTTTAGAAAAATCAAAAACCAAAGAATTAAAAAACACATTGGATGATGAATTAAATACTTTTAATAACAACACCATGTGGCCAATAGCAAAAGTTAAAACAACGACAATGATTATTAAAAAACCGGCAAAAAAAGATAAACAAGATCTAAATGACAAGATCACTGAACCTTCAAATAAAGCGGTAGATTTAAGCTTAGCTACCATTCTCCTAGCTCATGAGTAGGTGCTCTATTCTAAAGTAGTAGATAAAAAATAACGTGAGAGCGTTATTTTTTTACTTTGTTGCCTGCAAAATATTATGTGTAAAATGAGGCATTAAAAATTTATCGGGATTATCCACTAACATTAGCATGTATAGATCAGGAAATTTTTCTTCGAAGTAACGTAAAGCTGTTCTTTGTTTTAAAGCTTTAATTGAAACAAAGTTTTTTTCATTGCAGCTTTCCGCGATAAAAGCGCCTACGGTATCAATTTCTTCATCTGATGTTCCTAACAACCAACCATCTGTTGTCTTATTTAGTAGCCGCGTATGACTTGATATATACTTCCCCCAAGGTAACTGGTTTAGTATTTTCTGACGAACGGATTTTCTTGAACCTTGATATAAGCGGGGTAAGATAGCAATATTGTGAGAGAACATTGATTTTTGCACCTCAGAGCATCGAAAGTGATTTTTTGGTAATGGATACTCATCAATAAACCCAAGAAGATGAGTAAGCTCATGAAAGAACACTTCTTCAGTGTCATGGCTATCGATATATAATATACCTGAATTTACATTAGCACCGCCTTCATCAACGAGGACAGCGACAAATCTATTATTAATTAAGTCTTTTTTATTCTGCCAAATAGATTCGTTACATTCAATAGCTTCATTTTTCCTGTGCTGACAATCAAGTTCTACTTTGCTTATATATTTAACAGATGAAAAGCAAAGGTATGGCTTCAATAACTTTACATTTGGGGATGAGATAAGCTTTTCAAAATACTCGAGATTGTCTAAATTTGTCGCAAATGGTGCAATCTTCGCCAAACATTCAGTTTCAGTTTCAGTTTCAGTTTCAGTTTCAGTTTCAGTTTCTAAAATTTGACTATCTATAATCCCGTACTTCTCTAGCTTTTTATAAAAATGTTGATGTTCATTTTTTTGATTAACAGCTTCAATCGTCTTGAACTGTGACGAATAATATTCTACATTTTTGACATCCCCTTTTAATAGTGAAATTTCGATTAAAAGTGTTAACGCAGAAAGATCAGACTTAATGGGTAATAATAGTTTTTTAGCCGCTAACAACTGGTTATTACCTACATAAATTCTAGCTAATAATACCTTAGCGTCAAGATGTCCTAAACGAACTGCTTGTAATAACCACAGTTCAACACTTCTATTTGTATCAAAAGTTCCATCTTGCTTATCAATGTAGTAATTGGCTAGCTTGAATGAAACATCACCATCAACTTTTGCAAGTGCTTTAGCAATATTTAGCCATCTATTGTCATCTTCTCCATAAATATTTAATCTTTTGTATAATATGGATTTTAGACCCAATTGACTGATATGAGTAAATTGAGAACGAGTTCCATGGCCATTTTCCACAGCGGTAACTAAAGAGCTTAACCAAAAAAAAGAGCTCGCTGACATTATTGTCAACAAGCTCAGTATGATTAGAATTTTTTTATATTGGTTCACGAATATTTCTAAAAGTATTTTTATATATTTATTTTGATGGTACGTCTGAATTCACGACATTTATTTTCAATAAATCTAACTCAAGCTTAGCGTATCGGTGTTCAACAAACTCGTAAACATTGGTACTCAATGCTAATTTGAAGAAGTTTGCCGCAGATTTTTTGTTTCCGTTTAACTGATAATATTTTCCTAAGTAGAAGTAGGCTTCACATAAACGTTCACTTAAGGCCTTGTTTGATTTTACCCCGGCTGATAAATGACTAACAAACTGTTGAACCGAAATATTTCCAAGATACATTTGAATGATACTTTTCGCCCAGATGTTGTCGTCAACTAAAGTTACAGAACGCTGCAATATAATTTGAGCATTTACGCTATCTGTTGCATATTCAGCTAAGTATAACCATAAGATACGGTATGGATCACTTTCTTTACGTTGATGGAATGTACTAAAATCGTCAATTGAAAGCTCAGACCGACCTCCATAATATAGAGCAATGCCTCGGTTTAAATAAGCGTATTCATGTTTTGGATCTAAATCAATTGCAGAATCAAACGCTTCATAGGCTTGGTTAAATTCTTGTAATTGTGTGTAATGGATCCCTAAGAAGTTATAGGCATCGATAAAATCAGGCTTTAGACGTAATGCTCGATTGAAATCAAGACGGGCTAATGACCGTAAACCAACACTGTCATAAATAACGCCTCGGTCATAATAGAGCTCGGCTCGTTGTACATCTGTTATTTCAGCGCGTTGAATAACATCAGTTAAACGTGCGATGGCTATTTCACTTTTATAATTAATCGCTAGTGGCTCTGAAATGATCAATTGATTCATTAAAATAGAAGAAGAGTCTACTTGATTGCTTGCACAACCTTGAATAGCGGAAATGGCGATGACAAAAACTATTTTGAAGAGTTTATTCACAGAAAAAATGCACCTAATGAAAAAATATTTATTTACTTAATTTGAGTATATAAAAAAGGGAGCCGTCAGGCTCCCTTTTTATGTAACTTTTTAAGTATGCTATTCAGCAGTGTCAGCTACTGGTGCTTCTTTTTTCTCAGAAGCTTCTTTAATACTTAAACGTACGCGGCCTTGACGGTCAACTTCAAGTACTTTAACAGTAACTTCTTGACCTTCAGTTAATACGTCACTTACCGCATTAACACGCTCTTCAGAGATTTGAGAAATGTGAACTAAACCATCTTTACCCGGAAGTACGTTAACAAATGCACCGAAATCTACGATACGTACTACTTTACCTTGGTAAATTGTACCTACTTCAATTTCAGCAGTAAGTGCTTTGATACGGTTAATTGCATCTTGAGCTTGATCGCCATTTGTTGCGGCAATTTTTACTGTACCGTCGTCGTCAATCTCGATAGTAGTGCCCGTTTCTTCAGTAAGCATACGGATAGTTGCACCACCTTTACCAATGATGTCACGGATTTTATCTTGAGCAACTTTAATCGTATGAATACGTGGTGCAAACTGTGAAATTTCTTCACGGTGACCAGATATAGCTTCATCCATTACAGATAAGATATGAGTACGTGCAGCTTTTGCTTGGTTTAAAGCAAGTTGCATGATTTCTTGTGTAATGCCTTCAATTTTAATGTCCATTTGAAGTGCAGTAATACCACCTGTAGTACCTGCTACTTTAAAGTCCATATCACCTAAGTGATCTTCATCACCTAAAATGTCAGAAAGAACAACAAAGTCATCGCCTTCTTTAACTAGACCCATAGCTATACCAGCAACAGAAGCTTTAATTGGTACACCAGCATCCATTAGTGCTAATGAAGCACCACAAACCGAAGCCATTGAAGATGAACCATTTGATTCAGTAATTTCAGAAACAATACGTACAGCATATGGGAATTCTTCAGCAGAAGGCATTACAGCTAACATACCGCGTTTAGCTAAACGACCATGGCCGATTTCGCGACGCTTAGGTGAGCCAACAAAACCAGTTTCTCCAACACAGTATGGAGGGAAGTTATAATGAAGCATAAATGCATCAGTTTTCTCGCCCATAATTGTATCAAGACGTTGTGCATCACGTTGTGTACCTAAAGTAGCAGTAACTAACGCTTGAGTTTCACCACGCGTGAATACTGCAGAACCGTGAGTTCTTGGTAATACACCTGTCATTACGTCTAAAGCACGGATCATTTCAGGATCACGGCCATCTATACGAGGCATACCTTTTGTAATACGACCACGAACAACTGTTTTCTCTAAGTCGTGGAATAAATCTTTTGTTTCTTGAACGTTAAGTTCAGCATCGCTAGCTAATAATGTTGCAACAACACCATCGCGGATTTCTTTGATTTTTTCGTAACGAACAGCTTTTTCAGTGATCTGGTAAGCTTCGTTAACTTGAGCTTCAGAAAGCTCAGCAATTTTAGCGATAAGCTCAGCATTTTTAACCGGTGCAACCCAATCCCATTTAGGATTGTTAACTTCTGCAGCCATTTCTTTAATTGCTGTGATAGCTGTTTGCATTTGCTCATGACCGTACATTACAGCGCCAAGCATAACTTCTTCAGATAAAACATCTGCTTCTGATTCAACCATTAACACTGCAGAATCTGTTCCAGAAACAACTAAGTTTAGCTGAGACGTTTCTAATTCCGATTGTAATGGGTTAAGGATATATTTTCCGTCAGTGTAGCCAACACGTGCAGCGCCAACAGGACCACTAAAAGGCATACCTGAAATTGCTAATGCAGCTGAAGTACCTAATAAAGCGATGATATCAGGAGAAATTTCTGGGTTAGCAGAAACAACAGTGATAACAACTTGCACTTCGTTAGTAAATCCTTCAGGAAATAATGGACGAATTGGACGGTCAATTAAACGACATATTAGTGTTTCTTCTTCAGAAGGACGACCTTCACGTTTGAAGAAACCACCAGGGATTTTACCTGCAGCATATGTACGTTCTTGGTAGTTAACCGTTAACGGGAAAAAATCTTGACCAGGCTTTGCTTCTTTCTTACCAACCACAGACACTAATACCGAAGTATCGTCCATGCTTGCCATTACGGCACATGTAGCTTGACGAGCAATAACGCCCGTTTCTAAAGTTACGGTATGTTGACCGAACTCAAATGTTTTAGTAACTGGATTGAACATGTATGTTCCTTTTAAATAAATTGTTAACCAATCTGTACAATTATTTATTCACTTACAGCAAAAGTAGAACGGCTTAAGTTGAACAAAAAATTATACAGTTTGGATTGATTAGTTTTACAAAATCTAATGAGTTCTAAATTTTGCTCCGATATTATACTAGGCTATACAGTTTTTACTAGATGAAAACGCTTTAAAAGATATATTAGTCACAATAATCAGGTTATTTTTTGAGCATTAAACCGTATATCCTATTTATATATTTTAAATCATCACTAAAATGCTTTTACGGGAACATAATGAATGTTATTGATATGCGCTTTAAAACTTATTTCCGATACTTTATTAGGTAAGTTATCATATGACGTAAGTTGTTCCTTCGTCGGTAAAGCTGATTTGCTGAGTATGAGAACAACATTTTGGTAATCATCGAATTCGATCAAAGCAACATGATCAAAATACTGCCTAGATGCTGCCAGCACACCTAGTAGATTTTCTTTGTTTTCAGGAAACAAATTAATAAATACGCTGCCCGACTCATTTAACTTATCATTTAAGTCATGATAATATCCTGAACTATATAGACAGTCTGGGCTTTGCTGTTGATAAAAAATATCGCATAAAATAATATCGTATCTATCGGTAGTAGCTTGCAGAAATTGTTCAGCATTTTGATGAAAAATATTATTATTTTCAGAAGATAAAAAGTATCGTTTTGCCATTTCTATAATTTGTAATTCAGCCTCAACCGACGTTACTTCAATATTAGCTAGTTTACCTAAAGCATTTTCTATTGAACCAGCTCCCATTCCTAAGTTTAAAACGTTTAACGAGCCTTTATACCACAACAAAAATAGCAACATTGACTGTGGAACAGGTAACAAGATATTTTCACGGTTCAATGTATCAATCGCAGCTTGCACCACATCGCCACCATAATGAAACCAACGAAAGCTCTTCTCTTCCCGTACTTCTAATATCCCACCACTTAAATGTGTTCTGTATAAAGATTTCCCTGTATTTATATTTAGAGTTGGTTTAAGCACGAATATATTCTCTAGGTTAAATGAGACATCTCACTACAAGTAATATGATGAATCTAAAATCATAGTCTACTTTTCAAGCAAAAAAAAAGGAACCTATAGGCTCCTTTCATATGATTTATTAGGCTGTCTTAACGACGTAAACCTAATTTAGCAATAACAGTTGTATAACGCTCAACGTTTCTGCCTTTTAAGTAATCAAGTAATTTACGACGTTGTGCAACCATGCGCAATAAACCACGACGTGAATGGTGATCATGGATGTGCTCTTTGAAGTGACCTTGCAAGTGGTTGATTTGAGTAGTTAACAAAGCAACTTGAACTTCTGGTGAACCAGTATCACCTTCTTTTTGAGCATATTCTGCAACGATTGCAGCTTTTTCTGTAGCATTTAAAGACATAATAAATCCTTAGTGTGATGTACTCGAAAGTACTTAAAATTCTCACCTAGCCAAACACTAATTCAGCTAAGGTGACAAAAGAGCGCGCATTGTATCAGCGACAGACTAAATTGCAACAGATTTTTGTACTTCTTTAACTTTAATATGTAGTTAAAACAAAAAGGTTTTAGCTGTAAAAAATTCATCTTGAATTCTGTAGAGGCTTTCAGGTTCTATCACTAAAATAACCTGAAAGCCTCTACCATTTAATTACAGTGTTCTCAAAAATTCGTCTAAAACAACAATACGTTTAGGGGCAAGTAAACCATCATCATCAATATGGCCAACGCCAATAAATTCACCTTCGTTATTGTTATCACCAACGAACACTTGAACTAAACCATCACTCGGTGCGTTTGATACTTGAACAGGATTACCGTGGCGCAAAAAATTGGCTGACATGTCATCAATAAAAACTTCAGGGATGCCATCACATGCAGTCGTCATAGGTAACAACAGTGGATCCAGCAACTCACTTGCTGATACCCCTTGCTCTTCAGCCTGCTCTAGTAATGCCTGTAATTGCTCGAGTGTCACCATCTTGTCTGTTGGATAATTGCCTACAGCACTTCGACGTAAATTTGCGACATGTGCTCCACAACCCAATAACTCACCTAAATCATCGACAATCGTACGTATATAAGTTCCTTTAGATACGTGAATATCTAAATCGACCTCGTCAGCTTCAAAGCGTAATAAATCTAAATTGAATACAGTAATATCACGAGACTCACGAGGTACTTCAATGCCTTCTCGCGCATATTTATATAATGGCTGCCCTTTATGTTTTAATGCTGAGTACATAGAAGGAACTTGCTGTGTTGTACCTCGAAATGATTCAAGTGCTACAGCTAACTGCTCGCTTGAAACGTTTACAGGTTTTTCTGAAACCACTTCACCATCTGCATCACTCGTGGTTGTGCGAATACCTAACTTTGCAGTCACTTGATAAGTTTTATCGGTATCAAGTAAGAACTGTGAAAATTTAGTGGCTTCGCCTAAACAAATTGGCAGCATACCGGTTGCTAGTGGATCTAATGCCCCTGTATGCCCCGCTTTCTGAGCAGAGAAAATACGTTTAATTTTTTGCAATGCACTGTTAGATGACATTTCATAGGGTTTATCAAGTAGGATCACACCATTAATTGGGCGACCTTTTCTGCGTTTAGCCATTAACTCTGTACCCTATGAGTTTTCTTCGTCATTTACATCAGAATCTTCATTAGACGTAGTTGAACCGCGTTCTGAACTCTCAGCTATATGTTTATCACTCGCTACTGCTTGGTCAACGAGTGAGCTCATGCGAACACCTTCAGACATAGAGCTATCATATACAAAGCGTAAATGAGGCATTATACGTGCACGTAATTTTTTAGCTAAAAGTGAACGAATAAAACCTGCGGCATCATTCAATACTTCAATGGAGCTTTTTATTTCAGATGCTTCATTAGTAAAAAAAGTCACGAATATTTTTGCATAAGCTAAATCACGCGTTAGCTCAACAGCGGAAACCGTTGTCATTGCTAAACGTGGATCTTTCACTTCACGCATTAAAATCGTTGCGATTTCTTTCTGTATTTCTTGTCCGACACGGTCGGTACGGGCAAATTCTCTTGCCATAGGAAATTCTCCTAATAAAGTTAGTCAGATTTTTATCTTATAACTCTTAATATATGAACAAAAATGGAGGCCAAGCCCCCATTTAGTATTTTCAAACAGTAAGTGCCTGCTGATTTAAAGTAAAGCGAATTGATTCAGATGAAAAATAAATCAATTAGCAATAATCTAAAATTACAGCGTACGCTTAATTTCTATTGTTTCGAATACTTCAATTTGGTCACCAACACGCACGTCGTTGTAGTTCTTAACACCGATACCACATTCAATACCGTTACGAACTTCTTGAACATCATCTTTAAATCGACGAAGTGATTCCAGCTCACCTTCGTATATAACAACTAAATCACGTAAAACACGAATTGGTGCGCTACGTTTGATGATACCTTCAGTAACCATACAACCAGCAATTGCACCGATTTTAGGTGACTTGAAGACATCACGAACTTGTGCGAGACCAATAATTTCTTGTTTGAACTCAGGTGCTAACATACCACTCATGGCTTGTTTAACTTCATCGATTAATGCGTAGATAACACTGTAGTAACGTAAATCGATATTTTCTGACTCAATAACTTTACGAGCAGAAGCATCAGCACGAACATTAAAACCAACAACAATTGCATTAGAAGCAGCTGCTAATGTAGCATCAGTTTCAGTGATAGCACCAACACCTGAACCTATGATTTTCACTTTCACTTCATTCGTTGATAACTTAAGCAATGAATCACTGATTGCTTCAAGAGAGCCTTGAACATCTGACTTAATAACAACATTAACTTCAGAGATATCGCCTTCGGCCATACTTGCAAACATATTTTCAAGTTTTGCTTTTTGTTGACGAGCAAGTTTCACATCACGGAATTTACCTTGACGGAATAAAGCAACTTCACGTGCTTTCTTCTCATCTTTAACAACAGTTGCTTCATCACCTGACTGTGGTACGCCACTTAAACCGATAATTTCAACAGGAATTGAAGGGCCAGCAGTTTGAATAGTTCTACCATTCTCATCGCGCATCGCACGAACACGGCCATATTCTAAACCACAAAGTACGATATCACCTTGATTCAAGGTACCTTCTTGAACAAGAATAGTTGCTACTGGGCCACGGCCTTTATCTAATTTAGATTCAACAACAACACCATTCGCCATTTTATCGACAACAGCAGTTAGCTCCATTACTTCAGATTGTAGCAATATAGAATCAAGTAAATCGTCAATTCCTAAACCTGTTTTAGCTGAAACGTGACAGAACTGAACGTCTCCGCCCCACTCTTCAGATAAAACGTCATGTTGAGACAATTCGCTCTTAACACGATCAGGATCAGCACCTTCTTTATCCATTTTGTTAACAGCAATAATGATAGGCGCATCAGAAGCTTTAGCATGTTGAATCGCTTCAACGGTCTGTGGCATAACACCATCATCCGCAGCAACAACAATGATTACGATATCTGTCGCTTTAGCACCACGTGAACGCATAGCGGTAAAGGCAGCATGACCGGGAGTATCTAAGAAAGTGATCATTCCATGACCAGTTTCTACATGATAAGCACCTATGTGCTGAGTAATACCACCTGCTTCGCCGTCAGCTACTTTAGCTTCACGAATGTGATCAAGCAGTGATGTTTTACCATGATCAACGTGCCCCATAATAGTAACAACTGGTGCACGAGTAACAGCAGCACCCGCATGACTGCGATCGGCAAGTATTGCTTCTTCAAGTGCATTTTCTTTTACTAAAATAACTTCAAAGCCCATTTCTTCAGCAACAAGTGCTGCTGTTTCTTGGTCAATGACTTGGTTGATGGTTGCCATAGCACCCAACTTAAACATAACTTTAACAACTTCTGCACCTTTCTTCGCCATTTTATTAGCAAGTTCGGCTACAGAAATAGTTTCGCCAATGCGAATATCTTGTAATTTCGTTTCAACAGGTTTTGTAAAACCATGTTTTAAACTGTCTGGCGAAGATAAAGTTTTACCTTTACCACGGCCATTATTACGGCTACGAGCTGCAGGCGCTTTCTTCTTCTTACGACGGCGACCACTTTCGTCAGCAGAATCACTTTTATCTTCAGCTTCTTGTGCGTATTTAGAAGAAGTTAAATGTACAACTTCTTTTTCTTTCGCTTTTCGTTCAGCTTCTTGCTCTTTCCAACGCGCTTCATTTTCTTCTGCTAATTTCTTAGCTGCGGCGGTTGCTTCTTTAGCTTCTTCTTCAAGTTTAGCTTTTGATTCAGCTTCTTGTGCAAGACGAACCTTTTTGGCTTCTTCGCTTTCTGCAACTTTTACAGGCGCTTCTTCAGCATTTTTTGCTTTAGCTATGGCTGCTTGCTTAGCTTTAACTTCCGCTTCGGCTTTAGCTTGTAGTTTGCGTTCTGCTTCTGCTTCTGCTTTAGCTGCGGCTACTGCTTTTGCATTTTCAGCTTCTTTTGCATCAGCAATTGCTTTTGCTTCCGCAGTTGCTTTAGCCGCTAATTCTGCTTCAGCTGCTACTTTCGCTTCAGCTTCAGCTTGTTGCTGTTCTTCAACTTCACTACGTTTCACGTAAGTACGCTTTTTACGTACTTCAACATTAACAGACTTTGCATTGCTGCCATGTCCCATTGTTAACGTTGATTTAGATTTCCGATTGAGCGTCATTTTTTTAGGTGCGGCTGTTGAGTCGTCACCATGTTGCTTTTTCAAGTGTTCTAGCAACGATTCTTTTTCATCTTGTGATACAGAATCCGTTGCTGATTTATTCACGCCTGAGTCAGCCAATTGGCTAACTAAGCGATCCACCGGTGTACCAATTTCTTGAGCAAGTTCTGCTACAGTTGTGTTAGACATCTATTATATTCTCCCGGTGATTATTCTTCGTTAAACCAACAAATATTACGCGCAGCCATAATTAACTCGCCCGCTCTGGTTTCATCTAATTCTTCAATATCAGCAATTTCATCCACGCCTTGTTCAGCTAAGTCTTCGAGTGTGATTACACCACGACTTGCTAGTACAAAGGCTAAATGACGCTCTAAACCATCAAGTGCTAATAAATCAGCCGCTGGTTCTGCATTTTCAAGTGACTCTTCATTTGCTAACGCTTTAGTCGTTAAAGCCTCTTTTGCACGTTCACGAAGTGTTTCAACAATGTCTTCGTCCATACCGTCAATTTCTAACATTTCAGCAGCTGGTACGTAAGCAATTTCTTCTAACGTCGCAAAACCTTCTTCAGCTAATAAATTAGCGAAGTCGTCATCGATATCTAAGTTTTCAGTAAATAGAGAAATAACTTTATCGTTTTCAGCTTGATGTTTTTCATTCATATCTGCTACGGTCATCACGTTCAGTTCCCAGCCAGTTAATTGGCTAGCTAAACGGATATTTTGGCCACTACGACCAATCGCCATTGCTAAGTTACCTTCCTCAACTGCAATGTCCATCGTACCTTTATCTTCATCAACGATAATTGATGCAACTTCTGCTGGAGCCATTGCATTGATTACGTATTGTGCAGAATTGTCGTCATATAAAACGATATCAACACGTTCGCCGCCAAGTTCTGTTGATACTGCTTGTACACGTGAACCACGCATACCAACACAAGCGCCTACTGGGTCGATTCGTTTGTCGTTAGATTTAACTGAAATTTTTGCACGTGAACCGGGATCGCGAGCTGCCCCTTTAATTTCAAGCATTTCTTCGCCAATTTCAGGTACTTCAACTCGGAAAAGTTCAATCAACATTTCTGGCTTAGAACGAGTCACTAATAATTGTGCGCCACGCGTTTCTGTCTTTATCTCGTATAATAAACCACGAATACGGTCACCTGGACGAAATGTTTCACGAGGTAACATGTCATCACGATAAATTACCGCTTCTGCGTTATTACCCAAGTCAATAATGATGCTATCACGGCTCGATTTTTTCACGACCCCCGTCACAAGCTCACCAATTTGTTCTTGGTAAGCTTCAACAATAAGTGCACGTTCGGCTTCACGAATTTTTTGTACAATAACTTGTTTTGCAGTTTGAGTTGTTACACGGTCAAATTTAACTGATTCAATTTGATCTTCAATGTAATCACCAAGCTGTAACTCTCCATTATCGTATTGTGCTGCTGACAAAGTCATTTCTGCAAATGGGTTTTCTGATACTGCGTCATCGGCAACAACTAACCAACGACGGAAAGTATCAAATTCACCATTTGTACGGTCAATAGCAACACGTACTATAATGTCACCTTCATATTTTTTCTTTGTTGCTGTTTCTAAAGCGGTTTCCATTGCTTCAAAAATACTTTCACGTGGTAATGCTTTTTCGTTAGAAACGGCATCTACAACCAGTAATATTTCCTTACTCATGCTACTTAGCCTTTTAAATCGTTTACTGAACAGTTCAACTTAATTTCATTCGATAAGGTTGAACAACTACGTATTATTATTTAATTACTTTTGTTATTTCTTTTTATTATGGTTAAAGACCAAATGCGCCTTAACAATATTGCCGAGGACTAAATCAAAATCTTCACCATCAACAGTCACGACTAAAGTGTCATTTTCAATGGCGACTAAAACGCCTTTAAATTTGCGACGACCATTTAACGGTATAGATAGCTTTGCTTCGATAATTTCACCAATCACTGCTTCATAGTGTGGTTTGTCGAATAAAGGTCTATCTAAACCTGGTGATGAAACTTCTAAATTAAACTCACTGCTGATAGGGTCTTCAACATCAAGAATAGCGCCTACTTGACGGCTAACTTCTGCACAGTCATCAACATCAATACCATTTTCATGGTCGATGAATAAACGTAATACCGAATTATTACCTGCGCTAATATATTCAATACCTAATAATTCTTTGCCGACTTCTTCAACAGCAGGACGTAACATCTCTGTTAATTTATGTTCAAACTTAGCCAATCATTTTCTCCAAATAAAATCTTACTTTGATTTTCTGTATCAACATTCAGATACAAAAAAAGGGCTTATAGCCCAGTAATTCTTAAAACTTCTCGTGCTGAAAAATGTTCCAGATACAAAAAAGCCCCATTCCGCGGGGCTTATATCACTGAACCCACGATGTTGATTTAACCTAGTGACTTATAAAATAAGCCGTCAAATCGATACAACAATATAAAATACATTTCTAACTTTGCCTTAAGCAATAGCCATAAAAGAATTTCAGTGAAATATTGTTATATTTAAGCTGGGCGAATTATATAGCGACTACCGCTGAATCGCAAGCCTATTTACTACGATAAGTAATAAAAGCTTAACTTAAATTGGTTATTCAACTTCCTATAATATATAGCTCTAAATAACAGCGAGTTAGTATTTGTTTATTAAGCATGGTATAAACTTAACTAGGTGCAATTTTGTGTAGATCGACTTATATATGTATAGCTATTCTCAATTATTAATTCGCAACGCCATTTTAGGAATTTTTTTTAATATTCTTATCGCTGCATTGGTGAGTTATTTTATTTCTTCTTCTCTGTCTAGTAAGCAACTTGAGATTCATAACTCAATTTCAGCAATTATTGAGTTTTCAGATGAAATAAATCAAATAGAAAACGTACAAAAGTTAATTAATTTATCGAATTTTCATGTGTTTTCGCTAAAAAAAGACACTAAAGAAATATTTAGTCATAATATTCCTTATGCCAACGTTTTCGTATCTTTGATCTCTCCTAAAGTAGCTGTTCTCACAAACAAGTTTAAAACAACCGTTAGCTATCAAATAAACGGTAATAATGATGCGGCGCTCATCTTGAAAATTATATTAGTGTCAATCCTAACAAGCTTAGTTATTATTTTTGTTGCTTGTTCATTAAGTGTTAAACACAACAAACGACTTGTTTTCGTCGTCAATAAAAAAATAAAGGATGGTATAGCTCAAGTTATATCCATGAGCAAGCTTGAACCTGATGATGAAGTAATTGATATTCCAGAATTAGCTTCAGGGTTAAAAAAAGTTGAAGCCTTGATTTCATCGCATGTTAATGATGCATCACAACTTGAGAAAAAAGCCTATATAGACCCTGTTACCAAACTGGAGAATCGCAATCGTTTCATCCAATTCTTTGCTAATGACGAAAACCAAGTAGGGTTTGGAGTTTTAGGGATAACTCGATGTTCTGAACTGCAAACAATTAATCAAATACAGGGTTATGGTGAGGGTGATAAATATATTCGAAGAGTCGCTGATATAATTAAAGGCGTTACTGTTACCTACCGGGGTGGGAGTGTATATCGCCTTAATAGCTCAGATTTTGCAATATTATTACCTAACGTAACATTAAAAGAAGCTGAAAACGCAGCTAATGAAATATCGAGTAAGTTTAATGAATATCAGCATGCGTCCGACCTAGACTCAGTCGGTTATACTGGATTAGTCTATTTTGAAAAAGATAAACCTTTAGGTGAACTGCTCGCTCTCGCTGACACTGGAATAAGTGTTGCTCAAACCCATCAAATAAACTCTTGGTTTTCACAAAGTGAGAGTGATATTTTGCAGAGCTCTAGTGCCAATTACGGTAATCAAAATTGGCGCCAAGAGATAGACAATGTTTTAGAAAATCAACGCGTAAAATTACTCGTTCAGCATATAAAACCTAATAACCGTAATAATAAAGTTTATGGTGAAGTTCTCGCTCGATTTTTAAACTCAAATGATGAAATGCTACCAACAGCCTCTTTTATTGCCATGGCAGAAAAGCTTGACAAGATTGTATCCGTAGACAAAATGATTGTTGAAAAAGTTATCAATGAGATTAAAGTAAAAAATCTTCATGACCATTCTTTCGGTGTTAACATCAGTTCACGTAGCATCCATGATGAGCACTTTTTAATTTGGTTAGAGCGGCGTTTATTAAAAGAAGTCAATATCGCTTCCAAATTAATATTCGAAATTACGGAGTATGGTTTACAACAAAATATTAAAACGAGTAAACGTTTTATCGATATGATCCATCGTGTTGGGGCTCGTATTACTGTTGAGCGTTTTGGCGTTGGTTTAACTTCATTTAAATTTTTCCGTGATTTAAAACCTGATTTTATTAAAATGGATAGCACTTACACACGTGATATTGATGATGATAAAAACAATCAATACTTTATACGCTTAATGGTGGATTTAGCACATAGATTAAGCATTACCGTTTTAGCGGAAAGTGTTGAAAGCCAAGAAGAAAAATTCACTTTAGAGAAGTTATTTATTGACGGATGCCAAGGTTTTTACTTAGGTAAACCCGAAGCTATTTAGTTGAATAGATCTGAAAAGTAAATTATTCACAACAATATTGTGAAATCCCGGTACGAAGATAATGCATATGCAACAAAATTTAGGGCATTGAGCAGTTGTCATCTGACCAATAAAGTCGGATAATAGTGTGAATTATCACATTAAATTAATTTTCAAATGACAGATTATCTACTGCTTTTAGTTGGCACAGTATTGGTCAATAACTTTGTGCTCGTAAAGTTCTTAGGTTTATGCCCATTTATGGGGGTATCTTCTCGTACAGAAACTGCCATCGGTATGTCATTTGCTACCACTTTTGTGATGACAGTAGCCTCGTTACTCAGCTACATTGTAAACACCTATATTTTAGCGCCATTAGGCCTAGAATATTTAACTACTATGATGTTTATATTGGTTATTGCCGTTGTTGTTCAGTTTACCGAAATGGTGGTTCATAAAACCAGCGCTAACTTATATCGTCTGCTCGGTATCTTCTTACCTTTAATTACCACTAATTGTGCCGTATTGGGTGTCGCTTTATTAAATATTTATGAGCAACATAATTTTCTAGAATCTATCGTTTACGGATTTGGCGCCGCTGTTGGGTTTTCTCTCGTGCTTATTATGTTTTCAGCCATGCGTGAGAAACTGGCTAATGCAGATATCCCGAAACCTTTTAAAGGTTCAGCAATTGCAATGATCACAGCAGGTTTAATGTCACTTGCCTTTATGGGTTTTACTGGATTGGTGAAGTTGTAATGAGCATGCTAATGACCACTTTAATGGCCATATTGGTGCTTGGCTCTATGGCACTATTATTTGGCGCTATTCTCGGCTTTGCCTCAGTAAAATTTCATGTAGAAGGTGATCCTCTTGCCGAACAGGTTGACGCTTTATTACCCCAAACTCAATGCGGCCAATGCGGTTATCCCGGTTGTAAGCCTTATGCAGAAGCAGTAGCCATCGGAGAAGCCATAAATAAATGTGCTCCTGGTGGTGAAGACACGATTAAAAAAATAGCGGACTTAATGGGGGTTGAACCACCACCACTTGATGAAAATCATGACACAGATAACTCTCCTAAAGTTGCTTTTATTATTGAAGAAGATTGCATCGGCTGCACAAAATGTATCCAAGCTTGTCCAGTAGATGCGATTTTAGGAACAACCAAACAAATGCACACCATAATTGCCGACGAATGTACGGGTTGTGATTTATGTGTGGAACCTTGTCCGGTTGATTGCATAGTAATGATCCCTATCGCCAAAACGCCACAAAATTGGCAATGGGATCTTAATAATATACCAGTAGTACAGCTTGATTAGGTGAGGATTCGTGGGATCAGTTATTGAACGCATAAAGCGGGGACATTTTTGGACTTTTCATGGTGGCATTCATCCGCCAGAGCAAAAGTTCTTAACCACTGACAAGCCGATCAGAGCGGTTAGTATACCTGAGCAATTAATATTGCCATTACAGCAACACATCGGAATTTCTGCAGATTTACAAGTAAATGTTGGTGATAAAGTATTAAAAGGCCAAGCACTGACTAAGAGTACGCACCCGATGGCTGTACCTATTCACGCTCCGACAAGCGGCACGATTAGTGCGATAAAAAATGCAGTAATTGCTCATCCATCAGGTTTGAGTGAATTATGTTTGTTTATTACGCCTGACGGTGAAGATAAATGGCGAGAACGTAAGATTTGTACTGATCTGGCGAAACTTACTGATAATGATTTAATTGATAAAATTTCATCAGCAGGCATTTCAGGTATGGGTGGCGCAGGCTTTCCTACTCAAGTAAAAGTCAGCACTCATGAAAAAATAAAATTCCTTATTATTAACGCTGCTGAATGTGAACCTTATATCACAGCTGACGACTTGTTAATTCGTGAACATAGTCCTTCAATTCTCGATGGTATTAATATTCTTGATAGCATACTTTCACCTGAACATATTCTGATTGGCATTGAAGACAATAAACCTGAAGCAATAAAAGTATTACAACAAACAACAGCGAATAATGAAAAAATTCAAGTGTGTGTGCTCCCTACTAAGTACCCCACTGGTGGTGAAAAACAGTTAATTCAGCTATTAACTGGCCAAGAAGTTCCTGCCGGTGTTTTACCGAGTTCATTAGGTATTGTCATGCAAAACATTGCGACTTGCTTTGCTATTGCAGATGCCGTGATAAATGATATTCCCTTGATAAAAAGGGTGGTTACTGTCAGTGGTCAAGCCTTACAAAAACCACAAAATGTTTGGTCTTTACTTGGCACACCGGTAGGTTATCTACTGGAACAATGTGGCTACCCGAATAAAGATAAAAAGCATATTATTATGGGTGGTCCGATGATGGGCTATAGCTTACCGACTGATCAAGTTCCGGTAGTCAAAACAACTAATTGTATACTTGCCCCCAGTGAAAAAGAAATATCGTCCCCCTACTCAACAGGAACAGGAGAAGTTGAGTGTATTCGATGTGGTCAGTGTAGCGATGTTTGTCCAGCTCAATTATTACCCCAAGAATTACAATGGAGTGCTAAAGCTAAAGATCATCAACAACTTAATAAATTAAATTTATTTGATTGTATTGAATGTGGTGCGTGTGCATATGTTTGTCCTAGCCAAATTCCATTAGTAAATTATTACCGCATTGCAAAATCTGAAATTCGCCAACAGACACAACTCGATATTAAAGCAGAACATGCAAGAGTAAGATTTGAAGCGCGAAAAGAACGCTTAGCAAGAGACAAAATAGCCCGAGAAGAGAAACAAAAGGCTGCTGCAGAGGCGCGTAAAGCGCGTATGAACTCGGGTACAACTGAGGCAAAAAATGAAATGTCCGCTGTTGCCCAAGCCTTAGCTCGTGTAAAAGCGAAGAAAGCGCAAACTAATACTCAAACACCTTCAAATGAAGAAACACCTTTAGCGAATGTAGGTCAAAGAAGCCAAGTCGCGGCAGCGATCGCTCGAGCCAAAGCTAAAAAGCTTGCAGCTCAACAAAATATGACAGTTGAAAAAACTACACTTGTTGACGAAAGTAGTAACTCAGAACAAGCAGTTGTCGATAAAAAAGCAAAAATCGCCGCAGCAGTGGCGAAAGCTAAAGCAAGAAAACTTGCTGAAAAGACGCCTGTGAAGCAAGTCAACGTTGGTGATACAGCTACTGACTTAAAGGTTGAACAAGTAAGTAACACAGAAAAAACGGTTGTCGATAAAAAAACTAAGATCGCTGCTGCTGTGGCGAAAGCCAAAGCAAGAAAACTTGTTGATCAACAAGCTAAATTAGCCGCTACTCCTAGCGATGAAATAACAAACGAACCCCCGAAATCAGAGTCGACATAAATTATGGCATTTTGGATAGCAAGCTCACCTCATAATCACATTCAGAGTGAAACCTCTGCAATAATGCGACTCGTCATTTATGCAACAATTCCCGGTATTTTTGCTCAATGGTACTTTTTTGGTTGGGGAAATATCATTCATATTTCGCTCGCTATTATTTCCGCATTAGTCGCTGAATTCACCATTTTATCTTTACGTGAACGTAATATAAAAGCACAACTCTTTGATGGCAGTGCAATCCTTACTGCGGTGCTAATTGGTATTAGCATACCAGCAATAGCACCGTGGTGGATTTCAGTGCTCGGCGCAGCTTTTGCTATTATTATTGTAAAACAACTTTATGGCGGTTTGGGCCATAACCCTTTCAATCCTGCAATGGCAGGATATGTGATGTTATTGATTTCATTTCCTCTACAAATGACATCATGGCAACCACCACTTGAATTGATGGCATTACCTTTAAGTTTTGTTGATACACTTTCGGTTATTATCGGCGGGTTTACTATTGACGGATATTCTGTAGAACAACTAAGAACCCATATCGACGGTTACACTATGGCTACACCGCTCGATACGGTTAAAACGAATTTAACACTGGGTTTAACAATAGCAGAAAGTATGGAAAATCCGGTGATCGGTGAGAACTTTGGCTTAGGTTGGGAATGGGTTAATGCTGGGTTCCTCCTAGGTGGTTTATTCTTGTTAGCCAAAAAAGCTATTTCATGGGCAATACCGTTAAGCTTTTTAAGCAGCTTATTTGTTTGTTCATTGATTGCTTTTTTATTTAGTCAAGACAGCAATGCTTCAACCATGTTTCACTGGTTTAATGGTGCTTGTATGTTAGGTGCATTCTTTATTCTAACTGACCCAGTGTCAGGTGCTACCAGTATTAAAGGACGTCTAGTGTTTGGTGCATTGGCTGGCTTTTTAGTGTTTATTATCAGAAAATACGGCGGCTACCCTGATGCCGTAGCATTCGCCGTATTGATTTGTAATATGGCCGCACCATTAATAGATCAATACACTCGCCCCCGTACATATGGACATAATATCTCATCTAACAAAGCGGGGAATGAATAATGGTTCTTTCAATAAAAACTGCCGTCAGTAGAAATGCCAAAATTCTTGCCTTGTTCGCCATTGTTTGTACGGCCATCGTAGGTTTAGTCCATTCTTTCACTAAAGACCGAATTATATTTCAGCAGCAACAAGATTTATTGCGTAATTTAAATAGTATTATTGCCGAAGATAGTTACAACAATGTTATCTATCAAGATTGTCTTATTTTGCCCGGTACAGCGTTAGAGACAGCAAGTTCACAAAAAGTTTATCGCGCACGAAATAATGATGAACCGATTGCCGCAGCGATTACCACTGTTGCCCCTGATGGCTACAATGGCAATATAGAGTTGCTCATTGCCATCAATGTTAATGGCAGTGTCAGTGGCGTGAGGACATTAAAACATCAAGAAACTCCTGGCCTTGGCGACAAAATAGAAGTAAGAAAAAGTGATTGGATAAAAAGTTTTAATACCAAAAGATTGGCAAATAAAAACGACAGCCGTTGGTTAGTAAAAAAAGATGGTGGCATGTTTGATCAATTCACTGGAGCAACAATTACTCCCCGAGCAGTGGTAAAAGCTGTAAGAAGCACCGTAATTTATTTCAATGAACACCAAGATAAACTTTTTAACAGTGCAAGTAACTGTCAGAATAAAGATTCAGTTAAGGAAACCTTTTAATTATGAAACTTAACGAGGAATATAAAGAATTAGCTTGGCAAGGTTTATGGAAAAATAATCCGGGTATCGTTCAACTATTAGGCTTGTGTCCTCTACTCGCAGTAACTTCCACCTTAACAAATGCAATTGGCTTAGGTTTAGCAACATTGTTTGTACTTATATGTTCAAATGCTACGGTATCTGCGATACGTCACTGGGTGCCTAAAGAAATCCGGATCCCTATTTTTGTTTTGATCATCGCGTCTTTTGTCACTTGCGTGCAATTACTGATGAATGCCTACACCTTTGGCTTGTATCAATCCTTAGGTATTTTTTTACCCTTGATTGTAACTAACTGCGCCATAATCGGTAGAGCTGAAGCTTATGCCTCTAAAAATCCAATCAAACAAGCAACCTTTGACGGATTAATGATGGGGTTAGGTTTTCTATTAATATTGATGTTATTAGGAACAGTAAGAGAAATACTCGGACAAGGTACATTATTTGACGGTGCTAATTTATTGCTAGGAGAATGGGCAAGCATCTTGCGTGTTGAATTGTTTCACTTGGACAGTCAATTTTTACTCGCTATATTGCCCCCCGGTGCTTTCATCGTAATGGGTTTATTTATTGCTTTAAAAAATGCCATCGACGATAGGGTTGCAGCTACTCAACCTAAAACTGAAAACACAGAAATTTCACGGGTTCGTGTTAACTTTGATGAAAAATAACTAAAGAAATAATCCTTATGAATAAAGAAAAGCGTATAGAAATATTATCTCGATTACGTGACAACGATCCAAATCCAACGACTGAACTCAACTTTTCTTCTCCTTTTGAATTGTTAATTGCTGTGCTACTTTCCGCACAAGCAACAGATGTCAGCGTGAATAAAGCGACGGCAAAGCTTTACCCGATTGCTAACACCCCCCAGTCGATCCTTGATTTAGGGCTCGAGGGTTTAAAGTCGTATATAAAAACCATTGGCTTATTTAATACTAAAGCAGCAAACACCTTAAAAACTTGTCAAATGTTAGTTGAGTTACATAGTGGTGAAGTTCCAGAAGATAGAGCTTCACTTGAAGCTTTACCCGGGGTAGGAAGAAAAACAGCCAATGTTGTTTTAAATACAGCCTTTGGACAACTAAAAGATAACGAAGGTAACTACTTTATCGCTGTAGATACCCATATCCAACGATTAGCAAATCGTACTGGTTTTGCCAAAGGTAAAACCGTTGAAGAAACCGAAAAAAATATTGTCAAAAATACCCCAAGAAAAACAGAGTTCTTTTTTAATTTACATCATTGGTTCATTCTTCATGGTCGATATACTTGTGTAGCAAGAACACCACGATGTGGCTCTTGTATTATTGAAGACTTATGTGAATTTAAAGACAAAGTCAGTTAACTGAAAAGTAAATCATAAAGTAGGAACAATAATGAAATTTTTACATACGATGGTCCGCATACATGACTTGGAAAAGTCACTCGAATTCTATATTGATCATTTAGGTTTAATCGAAACAAAACGTGTTGATGTACCTAAAGGTAAGTTTTCATTAATTTTTCTAGCAACAGAAATTGGTGGCCCTGAAATTGAACTGACCTATAACTGGGGTTCTTCAGAAGACTATACAGGTGGGAGAAACTTTGGCCACTTAGCGTTTCAAGTTGAAGATATCTACAAAACTTGTGAAAAATTGATGAAGGCAGGTATTGTGATCAACCGTCCGCCTCGTGACGGCCATATGGCTTTTGTAAAATCTCCAGATGGCATATCCATAGAGTTATTACAAAAAGATGACTCATTAGCTCCACAAGAGCCATGGTTGAGTATGCAAAACCAAGGAAGCTGGTAAATTCCATTATTAGATGATTCACTTAAGTTATTTCAATTAAATTTCGATAAGTTAGGTTGAATCAATTATACGATTGTCGTTTATTTTACTATTAGACAATCGTTTTAATCATCACTTAAGTACAGACATTAAATCGCTGTGCTCATCGGTCCAAATTATATCGTTCTTTTCTCCAGAATTTTCTGTCGGCCAACGACTACGATAGGCTTTTACTCGTACATCCCTTAAAAACACCTGATTATTTGTCAATAACACCCATTGAACATTATGTTCATTATCTTTATCTGCATCTGTTTCAACATAAATAATGTCTTTATCTAAAACATCAGCCAAACCGCGCACTAAGTGGGTTAAATCTAAATGCGAATTTGAAATATGAATAGCCAATATACCATCTTGCTTTAAATGTTTAAAATAGAGTAATAATGCCTCTTGCGTTAATAAATGCTGCGGAATTGAGTCTCCCGAAAAAGCATCAATAACCAAAGTATCAAATTGCCGGCTACCTGAAGTATCAAACTGTTTTTGTAAACTAACGCGACCGTCTCCCAGTACTAGCTCAATGTTTGCAGCAGAATCTGTTAAGTAACTGAAATACGTTCTTGCTGCTGTGATCACTGCGGGATTTAACTCATAAAAAATATAATCGTCATTCTTGTTGCCATAGGCAGCTAAAGTTCCAGCACCCAAACCAACGAAACCTGCGCGGATACTTTTGCTTAAACCTTCTTTTTGTCTTAGTTTTCTTAATTGCTGAAGCACAAGAGCGACACCGGTATTTTTTCTATAATAACTAAGGGGTAACCGCTCTTCCCCCTTCTCTAAAGATTGTGTACCGTGCGATGTTGTTCCATCAATCAAACGACGCTGAACTTTATTGTTAACTTCAACATCTTTGACACTTAAAATACCGTAAAAATTACGATCACTGGCAACGTTTGTTTTAACAAAAAGTGCATTCAAATAACTTAACCCAACCATAAAGCTTATCGCTAAAGCAACATTACTAGCGACAAGCCAAGTTTGTGTTTTTACTGTTGTGCCTTTTTGTGTATAAGTACTTAGCGCTAAAAGTACAAACACACTGATAATTGCCAATGGAAATTCTAAAAACTGGTCAAAGATATTTTGCGCAACAAAAGCAACAAAAGCACTCCCGAGAAAACCACCAAGCGACATAAACAAATAAAACAGGGTTAATTGTTCGACTTCTGGTTTTAACCGCGCTAATTCACCGTGACAAATCATACAAGCAATAAACAATATGCAAGAATAAATAATAATTTGAGAGACAATATCCAGTTGAGATCCAATAAAATACATTAACAAAGCTAAACAGGCAGTCAGAACAAAAAGTGCAAACCAATACTCACGAACATACCACTTAGGGCTATGAAAACTAATAATAAAAGTTAGAAGATATAAACAAAGCGGTAAAATCCAAAGAAATGGCACAGGCGGAATGTTTTGTGTCATAGCATTAGTGGTAGCAACTAATAAAATCACCCCCACCATCGCTAAAGCTATCCACAAAAACTTATCTAATAATTGCGTCTTATTTGTCTTTCCAGCATTCAGTACTTTTGTTTTATTATCTTGAATATTTAATGTTAATTTCGACATTTTCCATAACAAAGTCGCAATCAATAGCGCATAACTTACGTATCCAATAGTCCAGTAAAGTGATTGTTGAGATGTGGTCAGAAGAGGTTCAAAGATAAAAGGAAAACTTATCAACGCCAGCAATGAGCCAAAATTTGATAAAGAATATAATTGATATGGCAACTTGCCTACTTCGATATAGGTTAACCACCGTTGTATTAAAGGACCCGTTGACGACAAAATAAAATAGGGTAAACCTATAGATACAGTAAGTAGGATCAAAATATTCTGTAATGGTGAGGATGCTTGAGAAAAACCATCCCAACTTTGTATGCCAATAGGAAGAAATAGAACACTGAAAATAAGCAAGACGAAGTGAATGCTAAGCTGTTTTTTGACTGACGTTATTTGCGTTAAACAATGCGAGTAAAAATAGCCTAATAATAGAAATGCTTGAAAAAATAACAAACATGCTGTCCACACTGCTGCACCACCACCAAAATAGGGCAAAATTAATTTAGCTATGAGTGGTTGTACTTGGAAAAGTAAAAAAGCACTTAAAAAAATAATCGCAAGGTATAGCATTAATTCACTTCTTATAATTTGCAAAGTTATATTCTTTACATCGACGTGCATGAATGCACTAATGCCTTGAAAGACAGGATGTATGAGAAAGGCCTGTACATAAAAAAAGCGCTACTATAGCGCTTTTTTATCGTAAGCTAAATTGATTATTCAGCTTTGGCCTTTGCCTTAGGTTTCGCTTTAGCTTTTGGCTTAGCTTTCGCTTTAGGTTTTGCCTTTTTCTTGGCTTCTTCAACCCATTTCCCATCAATATATTTTGCCGTCCAACCTGTTGCTTTAGGTTTAGCGCCTTCAACTTCAGGTGCAAGTTCAGTCATTACGTACTGTTCTTTTGTTTTACGACTATAGCGAACAACCGATAAATTGCCGTCAGGATCTTTAACAGGTGCATCGGCTAAATAATAAAACTTACTCGATATTCTATCTCTAAAGCGCTGTAGTTCTTCAACTTTAGGTGCACGTGTTTCTCTTGAACGAGGAAAAGTATTGGCCGCTAAGAAAATTCCCGCTGCGCCATCACGCAAGACGAAATGGGCTTCAGACTTTTCACAAGGAAGTTCAGGTAACTGAACAGGATCTTCTTTTGGCGGAGCCGCTTCACCGCTAGCGAGTAACTTACGGGTGTTTTTGCACTCTTCATTGGTACAATCAAAGTATTTACCAAAACGACCTGATTTTAGCTCCATTTCGGACTCACAACGATCACATTCTAAAATAGGACCGTCGTAGCCTTTAATTTTAAACTCACCGATTTCAACTTCAATACCATCACAAACAGGGTTATTACCACAAACATGTAACTTACGTGTTTCGTCAATTAAATAACTGTCCATTGCGGTACTACATTTATTACAACGGCGCATGGCACGTAATGCATCGGTTTCTTGGTCATCGACTAAAACACTAACAGCTTCTTCACCAGACGTTAGGTTCATGGTTTTAGTACAACGCTCTTTCGGCGGCAGAGCATAGCCCGAACAACCTAAGAAAACGCCTGTTTGTGCCGTACGAATACCCATTTTACGATTACAGGTTGGACAATCAATATCGGTTAATACCGGCTCATTGTTGCGCATACCACCGTCTTCGTTGGGCATATCTGCTTGAGCTAACTGCTTAGTGAAATTTTTGTAAAAGCCGTTAAGTACTTCTTTCCAGTTAACTTTACCGTCAGCCACTTCATCAAGCTCTTGCTCCATGTTGGCGGTAAAGTCATAGTTCATGAGATCTTTAAAGCTTTCAGATAAACTATCGGTAACAATTTCACCCATTTTTTCAGCGTAAAAGCGTTTTTTATCTAAGCGAGCATAACCACGGTCTTGAATAGTAGAAATAATTGACGCATACGTTGAAGGACGGCCAATTGAGCGTTTCTCTAATTCTTTAACCAGTGATGCTTCACCAAACCGCGCCGGCGGTTTCGTAAAATGCTGTTCAGGGTTTAGCTGCTCAAGTGTTAATACTTCACCAACGGATAAGTCAGGTAAGTGTTTGTCGTCGCCTTTTGATAATTGCGGGTGAACTCTTGTCCAACCGTCAAACTGCATGACGCGACCTTTAGCCTTTAAATCAAAGCCTGAAGCACCAACAGTAATGGTACTTACTGTGTAACGTGCTGCTGTCATCTGACAAGCAACAAACTGGCGCCAAATCAGGTCGTATAGTTTTTTAGCATCGGCTTCAATGCCTTCCATAAAAGCAGATTCAACTTTTACATTTGACGGACGAATAGCTTCATGCGCCTCTTGTGCGCCAGATTTACTGCTATAAACTTTTGCTTTCTCGGGTAAATAATTTTCACCAAAATTATTAGTAATATAGCCACGACACATTTCAACGGCGTCTTTACTTAAATTGGTTGAATCGGTACGCATGTAAGTAATATGACCCGCTTCATACAAACGCTGAGCTAAGCCCATAGTACGTTTAACGCCGAAACCTAATTTTGTACTTGCCGCTTGTTGCAATGTTGACGTAATAAAAGGTGCTGACGGTGTGCTTTTAGACGGTTTATCGTCTCGTTTATTAACGGTATATGCTGAACCTTGTAATATTGCTAACGCCTTCTTAGCATCAGTTTCATTGGTCGGTTTAAAAGCTTTGCCATTTTCATGAGTAACATCTAATGGAAAGTCTAATCCAGTAGCGGTTTTGGTATCAGCACTTATTTCCCAAAATTCTTTCGGGTCAAATGCTTTAATTTCACGTTCTTTTTCAACGACTAATTTAACAGCGACTGATTGCACTCGCCCAGCAGACAAACCACGAGCAACTTTTTTCCATAATAAAGGGCTAACCATAAAGCCAACAACACGATCGAGAAAACGTCGCGCTTGTTGAGCATTTACCCCTGGCATACTTAATTCACTAGGAGTAGCGAAAGCTTGCTGAATCGAATTCTCAGTTATTTCATTAAAAACAACACGTTTGAATTTCGCGTCATCGCCGCCAATAATTTCTTTCAAGTGCCAGGCAATCGCTTCTCCCTCGCGATCCAAATCGGTTGCGAGATAGATAGTGTCGGCAGTACCGGCAAGTTTGATTAATTCAGCAACAACTTTTTCTTTACCTTCAAGTACTTGATAATTTGCTTCCCAATCATTTTCAGGGTCAATCCCCATACGATTAACAAGTGCTAACTTATCGCGCTTCGCTTTATACTTTGCTTTCGCAGCTGGTGCCATTTTTCTGACTTCAGCAGGAGATTTAGCGGCAACTTTTTTACCAGTACTACTGTGAGGAAGATCACGCACATGACCTACACTAGATTTCACAATAAAGTCTTTACCAAGATATTTGTTAATTGTCTTCGCTTTGGCTGGTGATTCGACAATTACAAGAGATTTTGCCATATATATACTTTCCTACGTCACTGGCTATTATTTTTTGCCAGTATAGTTACACTTCAGTAAAATTTGTCTAAAAATTAGCCGAGCTACTCATTTTTAGTACAATTTATCCAAAAATCATTAAAATTAGAATTACTATTAGATATATCCGTAAATAAGCAAGCTGACAAGTTATTATTTTTATTAACATCGCCTAATGGAGGTGTTTTCGTTATAATACAGCCAAATTTTCAGTGTAGTTATAATAAATTCAACAAAATTTATACACTGTCGAACATCTGATTTCTTAGGAAATCCAATTATTCACTATGTAAAAATCTAAAAGCTTCTATATAAAACAATACCTCTTAAATACTTTATTGAAAGGGTAATTAATGGGTAAATAACTAGAGAACAATTATATGACAACATCATGGACTAACTTACAGGAAAAATTATCCAACTGTTTATGCCCTGCTGGTAACGGTGTCTTTACCGTAAATACCGCTAAAGAGCGTAAAGAGCAATTACACCAAGCTTTATTCGGTCAATCTACCAACATTGATAATATTTGGAAAGACTCGTTAAACAAGCTTCCTGATGCATCAAACGCAGTTATTTTGGGTGTGGCATCAGATTGTGGTGGTGGAATCTTACGAGGCGCGAATTGGGGACCTTTATTTGTCCGTTCAACGTTACTTGAGCAATACCCCGAACTTGAAGCTTTCGATATGGGTGATATTCGTGTTATTCCTCATTTACTTCATGACAAGTATTTAAATGAAGCAACCCTGTCTAATTGTAGAAAGGCACTTTATCAAGATGAGAATTGCCCTTATGCGGTTAGTCCATTAACCATTACTGAAGACGTATTGCATGATTTTTATGCTGAATTCCCTGATAAAGGTATTTTCGGTATTGGTGGAGACCACTCAGTAAGTTACCCATTAACTAAGGCTTACTTACAAGCAAAGAAAAAGCGCGGCATTCGTGCCGCTATCATTCATTTCGATGCTCACACAGATTTATTAGTAGAAAGGCTAGGCATCGATTTATGTTTTGGCTCTTGGTGTACACATATTCTCGATGATTTGCATGAGAAACATCATTTAATCCAAGTTGGCATTAGATCAAGCGGTCGTCCTAAGTCTCATTGGGAAAGTACCTTTGGTGTGAGACAACATTGGGCTCATGAAGTACGAGAACATGGCGTTGAGAAAA
>Ga0209396_1000576_pt1 | contig 42982 bp, 36 predicted proteins | sample GOMGulsemesocosm_6_FD_184638 | JGI IMG/M metagenome (GOLD analysis project Ga0209396, IMG submission 184638) | Methane-oxidizing microbial communities from mesocosms in the Gulf of Mexico - GOM8C Gulf of Mexico (SPAdes) (version 2) | ecosystem: Environmental > Aquatic > Marine > Cold seeps...
AAAACTGTCAGAAAAATATCGCCAGGTTTTAGCTATATTTTCTTTCCAATCCGAAATGTCTTCTGACAAATTCAATTCGACTTGTGTTACAAAGTTCTTAGGTATTAATTCTAATTTCACCGGGAGACTTTTAAGATGTTTATTCATCGCCATTAACGTCAAAATTATATCTTCGTTGTCTATATTAGGCATTAACCTTAACAATTCAATATCTTCACGAATCAATTGTCGAATAGGTAAAAACTCAGGACTCTTTAGTTCTTTTAAGCGCATATCTGCATCTTGCAATAAGCCTATTGCTGCGGTTGTATCGTGCTCTAACCACATAGTGCGTGTCGCAATTCTGATCAAATATTCTGCTTCATGAAGTAACCAATCACTTGGTTGATTTTGTGATAAGCGTTCCAATACTTTTTCAAGTTGGGCGATTTTAATTTGGCTGTCTTTGCTGATCTCTGCAATGTTACGAGTTAGCTGTTCAGAAAATTTAGTCTGTTGCTGTACAAGTAATTGTTTTATTTTCTGTTCGCTTTTCGCGAAGCTTTGTTGGTTTTTTTGTTCGCTATTCGCCAAGCTTTGTTGAGTTTGCTGTAAAATAGCCTGTTTAGTTAAGGCTTGCTGTTGGGTATCCCAATAAAACAGGCCGCCAACGCCAGCACTTGCTGCTAATGCGATGATCAACGAAAGCACTGCGGTTTTAGATACTTTTTGTTTGTATGTAAGTGTATTTTCTTTCGGTAAGGGAGGAGATACTTTTTCAGGCGTTTTCATGGTTGGATTTTTCTCATTAACTGTCGCCGAAGCTTTATTGTTTTCGGGCTGTTTCTTTTCATCACTTGCGGATGTTTTAGTGGCTGATGTCAGGGAAATAGAGGTGGAAAAACCTTGCTCTGATTTTTCTTCAGTATTTGCTTTATCTGAAGCTTCTGGCTTATTCGGCTTTTTATCAGTCATTATTCTTTCCATATGAAGTTATCGCACTTAGCATGGCTTGGTCATTAGCACCGTTAGCATTAACGATGTTTTCTAACCCAAACAGTTTTGCTCGTTCGGCAATACGGCTACTCGCCACCACCCATAGACAAGTGGTTTGCCAGTAACTATCTGAATTCTTTATTAAGTGTACTATGCTTTCTAATAAAGCGTTACTGGTTATAACAATACAATTTATCTGTTGATTTTTCCATTGTTGAACATGATTTTGTGTCAGTGACAGCCAAACTTTTTTGTAACTTTCTAAATAGTGGATATTTGCGCCACGTAGGCTTAGTTGCTGAGCCAGATGCTCTCGTCCGCCATCACCACGAACAATAATTATCGTTTGGTTATTTATTATTTTTTCATCTAAAGCATCAAGGGTTAATAAGCCTTCACTGGTATGAAGTTCAGGGGAAATAGCATTAATACCTAAGCTTTTTAGAGCGGTTTTAGTAGCGTCTCCAATCGCGATAATGCTTTTTTGTGGCCAGTGATAAAAATTAAACGTGTGATGAGCAAACTCTACCGCAGCAACACTAACAAAAATAATGGATGCCTGCGGATTTTGCTCAATGAGCATTTGAGTTTGTTCTTTATTGGCAAAAGGGAGGTAATCAAAAAAAGGCTGGCACCGAGCGTTGACGCCGATACTTTCTAACTGCTGTGCTAAAACACGCCCTGCTTTTTCAGGACGTGTGATCAATACTTGCGTTCTATTGCTCGGCATATACCTGACGCAATATTTTATCTGCACCTTTTTCAAGCAATTGATCAGCAAGTGTATTGCCTAGTTGCTCGGCATTTTCGCTAGTACCGGTAATTTCACTGGTGAGTATTTCACTGCCGTCAGTTGCACCGACTAGACCACGTAAAAATATCTCGCCGTTTTCTTGAATAACAGCGTAGCTACCAATAGGTACCTGACAACCACCTTCTAAAGCGCGATTCATCGCACGTTCTGCTAATACTCGTATGCGAGTCGATTCACAACCTAATGGTGCGAGTAAAGCTTTAAGTGCTTCGTCGTCTGTTCTACATTCAATGCCAACAGCGCCTTGTCCGTTTGCCGGTAACATCACTTCTGGTTCAATAAACTCTTGAATACGTTCAGGCATTTCTAAACGAAGAAGCCCTGCTGCGGCTAAAATAATGGCATCATATTCGCCATTATCTAATTTTTTCAAGCGGGTATTTACGTTACCGCGTAAATCGCGAATTTCTAAGTCTGGGCGCAAGGCCTTAATTTGACATTGACGACGTAAACTTGAAGTACCAACAACGGCGCCTTGTGGTAATTGGGCAAAGCTCTTAATAGTATTAGATACAAAAGCATCACGAGGGTCTTCACGTGGACAAATTACTTCAAGCCCTAAACCTTCAGGAAATTCTACCGGTACGTCTTTCATTGAATGAACGGCGATATCGGCGCGATCTTCTAACATGGCTACTTCAAGTTCTTTAACAAATAAACCTTTACCACCCACTTTGGCTAACGGAGTATCTAAAATAATATCGCCCTTGGTGGTCATAGGAACAAGTTCAACATTAATACCAGGGTGAAAATGTTCTAATTTTGCTTTTACATATTCGGCTTGCCATAAAGCAAGTGCGCTTTTACGTGTGGCGATGCGTACAGTTACTGTGCTCATTGAAATTATCCTGCGCTGATGGTTATATCTGTGTCGGCTTGAATACTGATAGCTTTTGATAAAAACTGCCAAAGCTCTCCGCCGCCACGTTTGTCTATCCATTGATCATTCTCACACTGAAAATGATGACCGTTAAATTTAGTCGCTACCCATATTTCATGTAAGGGTGCCTGTTTATTAATGATGACTTTACTACCATTTTTAAAGGTGAGCGTTAACATGCCGCCAACGCCTTCAAAATCGATGTCGGTACCACAATCTTCTACAGCTTCTTCTATTTGAAGAATAATTTCATCGGCAAGTAAATTGTATTGGCTGTCGTTCATTAATGCTTCCTTTTCTAGCGCAATGAAATTTATTCATCTTTGCTAGCTATTTGTTGGTCATGAGATTATAAAACGTCTATCATGAGAAAAAAATCGAATAAATCAAGTATGCGTAAACAAAATTCAATTATTTTAGCGTGTTTTATTATATCAGTGCTTTTGAGTGGATGTGGAATTAAAGGTCCGCTAACTCAAAAACCTGTTGAAGATAAAACACAAAAGCAAAAAAGTACCGCTGAAACAAAGCAAGAAACAAACTCGCCAACTAAACAGCCGCAGGAAAATTAATCGTGGATTTTTTCAATTATAAAAATGTTTCACTTTATGCGGAAGACTGCGCAGTTACTAAACTTGCCGAGCAATATGGTACGCCGTTATATGTTTATTCACGAGCGACTATTGAGCGCCATTGGCACGCATTTGACCAGGCTGCGGGCGATAAACCCCATTTAGTTTGTTATGCCGTAAAAGCCAATAGTAATATTGCTGTATTGAATGTGATGGCACGTTTAGGCAGTGGTTTTGATATTGTTTCAAAAGGTGAATTAGCGCGAGTACTGCAGGCCGGTGGCGATGCCAGTAAAGTGGTATTTTCGGGCGTAGGTAAAAAATCTGACGAAATTGCTTTTGCATTGGAAAAAGGTATTTACTGTTTCAATGTTGAATCAGCCGCTGAGTTAACACGTATTCAGCAAGTAGCTCAAAGCATGAACATGACTGCTCCCATTTCTTTACGGGTAAATCCTGATGTAGATGCCGGTACGCACCCTTATATTTCCACAGGTTTAAAAGAAAATAAATTCGGTATTAGCATTGATGATGCTTTTGATTTGTACCATCACGCTAGTGGTTTATCGAATATTGCGGTGAAAGGTATTGATTGCCATATCGGTTCACAGTTAACCGAAGTTAAACCCTTTTTAGATGCACTTGACCGAGTGTTAGCACTTGTTGATCGCTTGACAGCAATAAACATTCAGTTATCACATATTGATGTTGGTGGTGGTTTAGGTGTTTGTTATAAAGATGAACAACCGCCACACCCAAACGAATATGCAAAAGCAATTGCAGAAAAGTTAGCCGATCGTGATATCACCTTAATTTATGAACCAGGCCGTGCCATTATGGCCAATGCGGGAATTTTGGTAACTGAGGTTGAACTGTTAAAAACCAATCAAGACCGACATTTTGCGATTGTAGATGCGGCAATGAATGATTTAATTCGCCCGGCACTGTATCAAGCGTGGCAAGCAATTATTGAAGTTGAGCAAACCAATATCGAAAAAAAGCAAACGTACGACATTGTTGGCCCTATTTGTGAAACCGGTGATTTTTTGGGTAAATCACGAGAGCTTAGTATAAATGAAGGCGACTTACTCGCTATTCGTTCATCGGGAGCCTATGGATTTACCATGAGTTCAAATTATAATAGTCGCCCGAAAGCCGCTGAAGTCATGGTTGATGGTGATGAAAGTCATTTGATCCGTGCTCGTGAATCTATAGAGCAATTGTGGCAAGGTGAGTCTTTGTTGCCAAAGTAGTCTAAAAATAGAATATGGGTAGTAAATGTTAGTTAATTTTTCAAAAATGCACGGCTTAGGTAACGATTTCTTAGTTTTAGATAACGTGACGGAAAATGTTTATTTGTCGAGTGAGCAAATAAAGAGTTTAGCGGATCGAAATTTCGGTGTCGGCTTCGACCAAGTCTTAATTGTTGAACCACCGTATGATCCTGATCTAGATTTTCATTATCGTATTTTTAATGCTGACGGTACAGAAGTAGGACAATGTGGTAATGGTGCACGTTGCTTTGCTAAGTTTGTGCGCTTAAAAGGATTAACCAATAAAAATAAAATTAAGGTCTCAACGCAGTCAGGAAAAATGACGCTATTTGTTGAGCGAGATGGTACTGTTTCGGTGAATATGCCGACACCTAAGTTTGAACCAAGCCAGATCCCTTTTACCGCCCAAAAAGTAGAAGGCACTTATATTCTACGCAGCGATGACGAAACCGTTTTATGTGGTGCGGTATCTTTAGGTAATCCCCATTGTGTACTGACGGTTGATTCTATCGCCGACGCACCGGTTACTACATTAGGCAAAGCTTTGTCACATCATGAAAGATTCCCCCAACAAGCTAATGTTGGCTTTATGGAAATTGTGTCGCCTGAATATATTAAATTACGCGTTTATGAACGTGGTACCGCTGAAACATTAGCTTGCGGTAGCGGGGCCTGTGCGGCAGTGGTTATTGGTCAAACACAAAATAAATTAGGCCGAAATGTTACGGTAGAATTACCTGGTGGGAAATTGAAAATATATTGGAAAGGCCCTGGGAACTCGGTAAAAATGACCGGCCCCGCAGTGCATGTATTCGATGGACAAATACATTTATAACGCCAATTATGCATTAACCGAACATCAATGTAGATAGGGCTTCAGCTCTATTAACACTAAAGATCAAAATTTAAGAAGTAGAGAAATAAATTGAGCGATTCAAACCTAATACAGCTAGACGAATTAAAATTAACTGATGATATAGTTATCGATTTTCTTCACGATAATCCAGAGTTTTTTAATCGTAATCCGGAGCTGATCAATAGCTTACGTTTAGCGGATCAAAATCGTGGCACAGTATCTTTAGTTGAAAGACAGCAAAGCCAACAACGTCAGAAAGTTCACAATCTAGAAGAAGAAATTACCCAACTGATGGCGATTGCTAATCAGAATGAGCAACTTTTTGCTTTATATAGCGATTTGTATTTGCGTTTACTTGATTGCGCTTCGGCCAATGAATTATTAGACTGTTTGTATCAAGCAACGACTGAACTATTGTCGTTGTCTGGTTTAAAAGTATGGCTAAAGGATGGCACGTCTGTTGACCATTCAAGCATTGTTAAGAATGACTGCGCTGGCGTGATGCATAACCGTTTAGCTAAAGAAGACTACTATTTTGGACGTTTACAAAAGAGCGAGCAAGATCTGATTTTTTCTCAAAATCAAGAAGGTTCAGTGGTACTCATTAAATTGAATCATATTGATGACGAAATGGGGTTTTTAGCAATTAGCAGTGCTGACGCAGACCATTTTGATCCACGCATGGATACCTTGTTATTAAGTCAATTTAGAAAACTTGTGGCTAAGTTACTTTTTCAACAATTGTGTAAATAATTCAGCAGATGAAATTTTACCGTCGTTTAGAGGATTTTAAAGCAATAAGCTTTGATCTTGATGATACCTTGTACAGTAACTATCCGGTGATGGTGGCAACCGATGCAAAAATGGTCGGCTATTTTTCTGCATTGTTATTATCACAATCGTCACTTGCTCACTTGTCAAAAAATACGGTGTTCGATCACCAATTTTGGTGGCCATTTCGCCAACAAGCATTAAAAACAAATCCTAACTTAATTCATCATGTTGGTGAGCTACGCATAGTTACCTATAGCCTAGGCTTGAAATCGTTAGGTTTAAACGACGCCACCGCTGAGCAGGCAGCAAAAATGGCGTTGGATTACTTTGTACAACAACGCAGTGATTTTGTTGTACCCACAGCCGTGCATCAGTTATTAAATAATCTACAAAAAAAATACCCTTTGGTCGCTATAAGTAACGGCAATGTCGATACTGACAAAATAAGTCTATCATCGTATTTTCAATATCGTTTTCATTCAGGTGACTTATATACACAAGCAAGCGGTGAAACCATACAGTTACGACAAAAACCACATGCCGATATGTTTAGAGCCGCTTGCGATAAATTGAAAATAACACCCGCACAATTATTACATATTGGTGATTGTGGTCGTGCTGATATTCAAGGAGCGATAAATTCAGGCTGTCAAACCGCATGGATTTCTTGTTACGATGTAGGGAAACCACTATCGGTTTTACCTACTATTGAATTATCTGATATTAGTGAACTACATCACTTGTTATAATTTACCCATACTTTACTTATACTTTACTTTTAGTAAGTATTTTTAACTTTTCTAAGGCTACTTTTCCGTTATGGACGTTTCAGAACTACTCGATTCTCTCAATGAAAAGCAACGTGATGTTGTTGCCGCCCCCTTGCAAAACATGCTGGTTTTGGCTGGCGCAGGTAGTGGTAAAACACGGGTTTTAGTGCAACGTATTGCTTGGTTGATGCAAGTTGAGAAAGCCTCGTCTCACAGTATTTTAGCGGTTACTTTTACCAATAAAGCTGCGGCAGAAATGCGTGTACGTGTTGAAAAAACCGTTGAAGGCAATGTTCATGGTATGTGGATAGGCACTTTCCATGGTTTAGCGCATCGTTTATTACGCATGCACTTTCAAGAAGCTAAATTACCACAAAACTTTCAAGTACTCGATTCTGACGATCAGTTGCGCTTGGTTAAACGTATAGTGCGCTCACTCGGTATTGACGAAAAGCGTTGGCCACCAAAGCAAATGCAATGGTATATCAACGGAAAAAAAGATGAAGGTATTCGTCCACAACATATTGAAGTATATGACGACCCTACGGAGCAAACCTTCGTTAAGGTTTATCAAGGATATCAAGAAGCGTGTGATCGTGCTGGCTTAGTCGATTTTGCTGAACTCTTACTAAGAGCTCATGAGCTTTGGTTAAATAATCCTGTATTACTTGAACATTATCAACAGCGCTTCAAGCATATTTTGGTTGACGAATTCCAAGATACTAACGCTATCCAATACGCATGGTTAACTCTATTAGGTAAAGCATCGAGCAAAGTTATGATTGTCGGAGACGATGATCAATCGATTTATGGTTGGCGTGGTGCCAAAATTGAAAATATTCAACGCTTTCTAAATGAATACGACAAACCACAAACAGTACGTTTAGAACAAAATTACCGTTCTACAGCCAACATTCTTAATGCTGCCAATAAGCTTATTGCAAATAACAATAACCGCTTAGGTAAAAAGTTATGGACAGAAGATGAAGCTGGCGAAAAAATATCTATTTACACAGCTTTTAATGAAATCGATGAAGCACGTTTTATCGCCGGTAGAATTAAGGACTGGCGTAAAGACGGCAGTTTAGACGATGTTGCTATTTTATATCGTAGTAACGCGCAATCACGTTTACTGGAAGAAGCACTCTTGCAAAGTCGTTTACCTTATCGAATATATGGTGGACAACGCTTTTTCGAACGCTTAGAAATTAAAGATGCGCTTGCTTATTTACGCTTATTAAACAACCGTGACGACGATGCAGCCTTTGAGCGTATTATCAATACACCAACACGTGGTATCGGTAATACTAGTCTTTCATTAATACGTGACGCCGCGCGCAGTTTAGAAATGACGCTTTGGCAAGCGTGTCAATTTATGTTAAAAAATGAAGAGCTGAAAGGTCGAAGTGCTAAAGTTATACAAAATTTCGTGAGTATTATTGATCAAATGGAAGATGACTCTAGCCATTTAGACCTTGACCAACAAGCCAATTTTGTTATTCAGCACAGCGGATTAAAAGCTATGTACCAAGCTGAAAAAGGCGAGCGTGCTGAAGCTAGAATAGAAAATTTAAATGAGCTAGTAACCGCTTGTCAAACATTTGAAGCCGATCCCGAATTAATGGAAGAGCAAACTAAACTGACCTCTTTTTTAACACATGCGGCACTTGAAGCGGGCGAATCGCAGGCTGATGATCACGAACCTGCCGTGCAGTTAATGACAATGCACTCCGCAAAAGGCTTAGAGTTTCCACTGGTGTTTATTGCTGGCTTAGAGGAAGGCATGTTTCCTTCACAAAAATCGGTAGAAGAAATCGGCCGTTTAGAAGAAGAGCGTCGTTTATGTTATGTTGGCATGACACGTGCGATGAATAAGCTATACTTGTGTCATGCTGAAAGTCGTCGTCTTTACGGACAAGAAAAAAACCATAAAGCTAGCCGTTTTTTACGTGAATTACCGGCAGAATGTACCGACGAAATTCGCTTGCAGAACCAAGTAACTCGCCCATCAACCAAGGGAAAATTTTCTTCAACATTCACATTGGACACCTTTGAAAATAGTGGGTTTAGTCTAGGACAATCAGTGGTACATGTTAAGTTTGGCGAAGGTGTGGTATTGAACTATGAAGGATCAGGCGCCCAAAGCCGTATTCAAGTAAATTTTTCCGATGCAGGTAGCAAATGGCTCGTTGTCGCCTATGCTAATTTACAAGCGGTAGTCTAATTATTAATAATAGGTTATAAATTATATGTCAAAAAAATTACTCGTAGTAGAAGACAGTAAACCCATAGCGCGTGTTATTAAGCAAATTGGTGAAGCATTAAATTATGAGGTTACTATTGCTACCACACTCGCTGAAGTGGAAAGTATTTTACAAGGCAACAATGATTTTTATGCTGCCACTATTGATTACGCTTTACCTGATGCACCTAATGGTGAAGCAATTCCTTGTGTATTATCACACGGTATTGCCAGTGTAGTGATGACAGGTAAAATGGATGAAACTACTCGACAAAAAATTCTAGCTCAACCGGTTGTTGATTATATTCCAAAAGAAAATAGCCAAGCTTTTCTTTATTTAAAGCGTATTTTACATTGGCAAATGACCAATATCAGCACGGGGATTCTTGTCGTTGATGATTCTTCGGCAGCACGAAACTATGTTTCTCAGTTATTAAAACGTCGTAACTTTAGTGTTTATTTAGCAAATGACGGTGTGCAGGCGCTTGAGCGTTTAAAGCAGCATAAAGATATTAAGTTGGTGATCACAGATTTAGAAATGCCAAAAATGGATGGTATTGAATTAACCAACGAAATTCGTAAAAAGTATAGCCGCGATCAACTATCAATAATTGGTATTTCTGGTGCTGATAACGGTATGCATTCTGCACGTTTTATTAAAAATGGTGCTGACGATTTCCTACGTAAACCTTTTTGTCCTGAAGAGTTTTATTGTCGTATTACACAAAATATTGAAAATTTGAATAATATAGCAGAAATTCAAAAAGCCGCGAACACCGATTATTTAACAGAGTTACCTAATAGACGTGCATTTTTTACCAAAGCAGAACAACTTGTTCCTCAATATATCAAAAGAAATATGTCATATTGTGTTGCTATGCTTGATATTGATTACTTCAAAAAAGTAAATGATACTTACGGGCACGAAGCCGGTGATCATGTTTTAAAAGTGTTAACTTTATACATGCGAAAACATCTAGGAACTGGCTTAGTCGCTCGCTTAGGTGGTGAAGAGTTTGCCGTTGTTATGCACGGGACAGACGAAGACCAGCTTTATAATAAATTGGATGATCTTCGCCGAGATATTGCGGTATCACAAGTTTCTTATGAAGAAGACCATATTGTTTTTACGGTTAGTATAGGTATGGTTTGTAACAGCCAAGAAATATTAGCTAAGCAAATGAATCTAGCTGATAGCGCATTGTATAGCGCAAAAGAAAATGGCCGTAACCAAGTAATCCTATTCGGTGCTGAAGAATAAATCTACTATTCTGTACCATTTAGCCTCAATGAAAGCACTTTTTGTTGTCTTAATTTTTAAGTGCTTTTTTATATAAAAAACAGTAAAGTAAATAAACTCAACTAAAATAAGGCACGCTCAATGATGAAAAAAATAATGCTCGTTAGCAATCCATTGTTAATGTTGTTTTGTTTTTTTATCAGCATATCTTTTTCTTCACATGCTCAGGAAATAGATAGCGAGAAGCTTAAAGCTCTCTATATATATAATTTTATTAAACATGTGGCCTGGCCAAATGAAGAAAATAAGTCGGAGTATATTATTGGTGTATATGGCGATGAAGCCTTCGCACAATTACTCAACATAACTCTGTCAAAACGCATCATTAAAAATAAATCGGTCACCATCACCATCATAAAAAATATTCAAGCAGGAAAAAAAACAGATTTATTATTTGTGGCCACAAACCGAAATAATGAACTTGTCGAAATTGCTTCTATTTTACGCAGTAGCGCAACATTGTTAGTAACGGATAATAGTGTAGATAAACACAATGTGATGATTAACATGGTGAATAATGCCGAAAACTCAGTCATTACCTTTGAAGTTAATAAGTCGAATATAGTCTTAGAAGATTTAATTATGTCTGATGAGCTTCTCTTATCGGGTGGAACGGAGCTTGATATTGCAACCTTGTATAGAGAAACTGAACTAGCAATGCAAGTCATTAGAGAGAGGGAGATTGCCCTTAATCAAAAGCTCGAAGACCAAGAGAAGCAAATAGTTGCAACAGAGAAAAAATTAAAAAAATTGAATAGCAACTTAAAACGTAGAAACGAAATATCAAATGAGCGTCAAGCAGAACTACAAGTATTAAAAGTAGATATAGAACAACAAAAAAGCTCGATTAAAGCGAAAGAGCTGCAATTAGAACAAGTCGCAACACAACTCAATTCAGCCAAGTTAGACTTATCGCATCAACAAAGCTCAGTACTTAATAAAGAGAAAGAAAATCGGGCAATGGCAGAAAAAATATCAACGAATAAAGATATTTTACAACAGCAGAAGCAAAAGATAAGTCAACATGGAGAGGAGCTTAGTCAAAAAAATGAAGAGTTAGATGAGCGGAAAGAAAGAATTGATACACAAAGGTTTTATCTTATGCTGATGGCGATATTTATCAGCTTGTTAGTGCTCATTTCTGTATTGGTGGTCTTTCTTTTTATTAAAAATAAGCGGACGACTCGAAAACTTAGTAACAGTTTAGAAAATTTACAAAGTATGCAAGAGCAATTGGTCCAATCAGAAAAAATGGCATCGTTAGGTACACTCACTGCGGGTGTTGCTCATGAAATTAATACCCCACTTGGTATTGCTGTAACGTCTACGAGTTCTGCTTTAGAAAGTACACAAAAAATCAGAGAAAAATTTGAAAGTGGTAATTTAACGCGTACAACAATGGCGACTTATTTTGCTGATATTGAGCAATCATCTCTCTTGAATACAAATGCGCTTGAACGTGTAATTGAATTACTAAATAACTTTAAACAAGTGGCGGCAGATCAAGTCGTTGGTGAAGAGCGTGAAATAGACTTAGTGAGTTATATTGAAGAGGTTATGTCGACATTGTCGGCTGAAATGAAGCGCTATCGAGTTAACTATCATTATAGTGGTGAAAGTGAATTTATCATCACTACTATTCCAGGTGCGCTAGCACAAGTGCTGACTAATTTAGTCACTAACGCATTAAAGCATGCATTTGAAGGTAGAACATTGGGTAACCTCACGATAGAGTTGTTAAAATCGGAAAAAGGTAAGGCAGAATTAACGATTAAAGATGATGGCTGCGGGATGAATCAGCACGTACTTGATAATATCTTTGAACCTTTTTTTACGACCAAAAGAAACTCAGGTGGTACAGGTCTGGGGATGAATATAGTTTACAATATTATTAGTCAAAAACTACAAGGTATGATCAAAATAGAAAGTGCGCCAGAGCAGGGTTCTAGCTTTAATATCACCCTACCGGCACAACTTACTACATCATAAATTTATAAGTTAATGGCAGGTTTCTGCTTTTCCCTTCTTGCGTTCAAAGAGTCAAAACTATAAATAATCAAGGCTAACCAAATTGCCGCAAAAGTAAACAACTTTTCTGTTTGCAGCGCTTCCTGATAATAAAAGGTTGCTAAAACAAACATGATACTTGGGCCAATATATTGAAAAAAACCGAGTGTTGATAACGTTAATCTTTTCGCTGCGGCAGTAAAACACAACAAAGGAGCGGTAGTAACAATCCCTGCTGCCATTAGTAACAAATTCAAACTGATGTCATTTCCAAGCATATTTGCTGTACTGCTATCTACGAAGAGTAACCAATAAATCAGTGCTAAAGGTAGCATCATACTTGATTCAATTAATAAGCCGACAAATGAATCTAAATGCATTTTTTTACGTAGCAAGCCGTAAATACCAAAGGTTCCCGCTAATGCCAAGGATATTACTGGTAATGACCCTAAAGCCACTAGTTGAATTAATACACCAATTAGGGCCAGAGCAACTGCAAACTTTTGCATTTTACGCAAACGTTCCCCTAAAAATAAAACACCGAGAGCAACACTAAACAATGGGTTAATAAAATAGCCTAAACTTGCATCAAGTAGGTGGTTATTATTAATCGCCCAGATAAATAAAAACCAATTTACCAGCAAAAATGAAGCAGATAAAGTCAGTTTAGCGAGTACTTTTGGTTGCTTGATAGTTTGAACAAGAATCTGCCATTTTTTGCTGAGCACAATAACAATTAGCAATAACAAACTAGACCAAATAATTCGGTGGACCATAATTTCATCAGAGCTGATGGTAGAAATTAATTTAAAATAAATAGGGGCTAAGCCCCAAAGTAAATAAGCACTAATGGCGTTAATTACACCATTACGTTCGTTATTATCAGTTGAAGTCATTATGAGTCAGTAAGCGAATTGAATGAAAATAAAGAGCACGATTATAGCACATTGATTTTTAATACCGCTTTTAGATTACCTTTACACTCACGATATTAATCATGGAGATGTAAACATTTTGAGACTTACCGAGCGGAAACCTTAACCCACTAAATATGTACCTGTTCCAAAGGCAGTATGGTCGTCCTTTTCATTGTGCATCTCCTACGAGCAACGGCAACCTTGTTACCACTACGAATTTTATGAGCCGTAGTAATAAATTATTAACCACGGCCAGGGCGTAAATAGTCAGTGCGTAAATCAATCGTGCTTAAACAGCTTAAGCACTGCTGAATAGACTCCGTTGTTTTATGCTCAAGTTGATCGATCATATTTGCGGCAACCACTACGCCACCGGCAAAATCAAGAGCAGTAGCGGTTACTCCACCATGAAGAATTTTTTGTAATAGGATTACCCACTAATTGTGGTTGCCAGACAAAGCGAACTTCAGAGGTTTGACAATCAAATTTACTGACGGTTAATCCCGGCAGCTTATTAAAGGGCATATTGTGTGTTCAAAATGGATTAGTTTTTCAATAATTTCTTTTTGCTTTAAATTAGCTGTCATAAGTGTTCCGTTTTTAGAGTAGCTTGATTACATCAGGTCAACTGATCTGACGTCTAGTTTGTAAACCAGCACTTACCTTTAAGTCCATTCAAGAAATAAGCTAAAATAGTACTCTCGACTTTTTCTTGGTTGGGGTAAAATAGTGACTTGATGTTTAAATAAAGCTTATCCCTTTGCCAATACCTTCCCCTGAAATTTCGCAGTCTCAACTTGAAGATGCACTCAAACATAATTTTGGCTATTCGTCATTTCGTAGTGGTCAACTTGATATTATTCAACAATTATTTTTAGGGCGAGATAGCTTAGTTTTGATGCCAACAGGCGGTGGAAAGTCGATGTGTTATCAGCTTCCCGCTATTTTATTACCGGGAGTTACTATTGTTGTATCACCGTTAATAGCACTGATGAAAGATCAAGTAGACGGTTTAACGCGACAAGGTATTTCTGCTGCTTATGTTAACTCTAGCTTAGAGCAAGAAACCATCAATGATATTTTTCAACGTTTATCGCGAGGTGAAATTAAATTACTGTATGTTTCCCCCGAACGGCTAAAAAACTATTACTTTATGCAAGGCCTTGCAAGTATGCAAATTAGCTTGTTTGCTATTGATGAAGCGCATTGTATTTCTCAATGGGGGCATGATTTTCGTCCGGCTTATACGCAACTCCATACTTTAAAACAGCGTTTTCCATCAGTCCCGGTAATGGCATTAACAGCAACGGCAGATGTTACGACTCGTAAAGATATCCTGTTACAGCTTGGCTTACATGACCCATATATTCATCTTGATAGTTTTGACCGTCCTAATATTCGCTTTACGCTAGCAGATAAGTATAAAGGCGAACAGCAAGTACTGCGTTATATCCAAAAGCGTGGTGACGATAGCGGTATTGTTTATTGTCAGAGCCGTTGGCAAGTTGAGAAATTATCAAAGATGCTTGCTGGGGCTGGTATCAATTGTTCAGCCTACCATGCAGGTATGGAAAATGAGATGCGTAGTCTTGTGCAAGATGGATTTTCTAAAGACAATATTCAAGTGGTTATCGCAACAGTTGCTTTTGGTTTAGGTATTAATAAATCTAACGTTCGCTTTATTATTCACTTTGAACCACCAAGAACGCTAGAGTCCTATTATCAAGAAATTGGCCGTGCTGGGCGAGATGGTTTATCCGCAGAAGCATTATTTTTATATGATGAAAAAGATATCGAACGCATTAGTAAACGCATTGCAGATGGTGAAAATGAGCAACGAGCGAATGTTGAATTACAGAGATTTCAAGCCCTAAAAGGCTTTGTTGAAGCACAAACTTGCCGACGACAAGTGGTATTAAATTATTTCGCTGAATTTACCACGAAAAAATGTGGCAACTGTGATATTTGTCTTGATCCTCCTTCACAATTTGACGCCACTGAAGCAGCACAAAAAGTATTGTCGTGTGTATTTCGTATTCAGCAAAAAGGTGATATTGAGTACGTAGTACAAGTCTTAAGGGGGGGGTTAACGCATAAAGTTAAACAGTTAGAGCATGAAAAAGTCTCGACTTTTGGTATCGGTAAAAATAAAACGCCAGGGTATTGGTTTGCTATTATTAGACAATTAATTCACTTAGGACTTTTACAGCAAGACATTTCCCTGCAATCGGCACTTTGTTTAACAAAAGCATCAAGGGCAGTATTAAAAGGAGAAGAACCATTAATGCTCGCATCACCTCGATTACAAAAAGCGAGTTACTGGCAACGAGAAAAAACTGATAATCGCTACGATCGTACGTTATTTGTTAAATTAAGAGAATTACGAAAAACGATTGCAGATGTAGAAGATATTGCGCCTTTTATTGTATTTAACGATGCAACGTTATCGGAGTTAGCGCGTATTAAACCGAAAACATCACAACAAATGCTGAATATCAATGGCATTGGTGATACTAAACTTGCGCGTTATGGTCATACATTTCTTGAGCTGATTCAACAGCACAATTAGAAATAAAAAAACGCTCAATTGAGCGTTTTGGGGTAACTCTTATGATGAGTATGCACTCATCAATAATAAGAAAGTTACTTTAAGCTAGCGTAATATGCAGCAACGTTAGCAACATCTTCGTCACTTAAAGCCATTGCCATCGGAGCCATTACCGGATCTTTACGTTTGCCTGATTTAAAGTCTTTAAGTTGTTTAGCAAGATAAGCTTCTTTTTGACCCGCAAGGTTTGGGTACATTGGAACGGCAGAAATACCAGCAGCGCCATGACAAGCAGCACACATACCAGTTTTAGCTTTACCTGCAGCTGCATCACCAGCAAAAACAGGAGATGCCATCATAATAGTAGCTGCAACAGCTAAGGTAATTTTCTTCATAACTTATTTCTCTCTTAGTAATTAGGATTTTATACACTACCTTCAGTATATGAGAAATCATTTCAACTGTCGTTGATTTTTTTGAGCAAAGTATTATCAATACACACTTCTTTGATTTGCCACTCAAAATATCGATAATAAATACTATTTTTTCGAGCACTTTTGGAACGCTAGCCTATACTTAGTCTGTTTTTATATTTGAAAAATGAATTTTCAACTATTAATGGCCACTTTATTATTTAATTGGTCAGGTAAATACAGCATGAAGCTACAGCATAAAATTATAATCATGCCTATCATTGTGATGTTAACAATTTTTATCATCAGCTTGGTAAGCATAGAGTTTCATTTGAAGGAAACCTTACAGGAACAACTCGAACATAAGTTGCGTACTTTTGCGACTTTTGCTTTATCAGAAGCGACAACGAATATAAATAATAATATTGTTTTTGCTGAATCGTTAGATAAAGTGGCTAAAGATATTGCAAAAATGTCATCCTCACGTATCACATATATCAGTACTAATGGTGATGTTTTAGCTGACTCCTCAATACCTTTCCAAGAAATTAAACGGATGGATAATCACTTAAAACGTTTAGAAGTTAGTGTGGCACTGAAGAGCTATGAAGGAATTATTTATCGATATAGCGATACCCTAAATAAAAACATGGTGTATTTGGCTATTTACAATAAGCACTCAAAGCTGATTGTTCGCACATCAATGTCTACTGACGCCTACCTGAAAGCGATCTTAAGTATTCGTTGGACCTTTTTGGCTATTATTTTTTCTTCAATCATTGTAGTGGTTGTTTTTGGTGTTTTAGCTATTGGCTTGATAAAAAAAGCGGTGAATAATGAGCGTGCTTTGCAAGAGTCTCGAATTATTGCACGTACACGAGAAATAACACTTATTCAAACGATGACTACCATGCTCAACGCTGCATACACTCTTGATGATGCCGCTATTATATTATTAAATATTATGCCTAAATTATTGCCCTCATTAAGTGGGGCTATCTTTTTACTTGATGAAAACAGTAGTCTCAATGAAGCAAGTCATTGGGGGGAGGATTGGCATCATGATATTGCAACTATGACTAAAAATCGTTGGTTGTTACAGGATCAAAACTCCAATGAAGATCATTCACGATGTCAACCTTCGAACTACAACTTTTGTGTTGACCTTATTCATGATGGTGAATTCATTGGTATTTTACAACTCGTTTCAGAAGAAAAAATTATCGATGAACAATATCAAAATCTAACGAAAAATTTAGTACCACAATTGAGTAGTGCATTAACTAATATTCAGCTTAAAGACAGTCTACGTAATCAAGCGATTAGAGATCCTCTTACTGGGTTGTATAATCGTCGCTTTATGCTTGAAGCATTTGAGCAGGTACTAAACCGTGCCGAACGACATAATAGTTGCTTAGCCATTTTAATGATTGACCTTGACCATTTCAAAAATTTTAATGATACCTATGGTCATGAAGCGGGTGATAAAGTATTAGAAATGGTTGCAGAACAATTTAAAAGAAATTTGCGCCTAGAAGATATTGCCTGCCGTTATGGAGGTGAAGAATTCTGTATTCTCTGTCCTGATACGGGTATAAGAGAAGCGCATGTTTTAGCTGAAAAGTTACGTCATTGTATTGCGGAACAGCAAGTTATCTATCAAGAGCAGGCGTTAGATAAAGTGACGTTATCTGTTGGTATTTCAATTTATCCTAATCACGGTAATTCAAGTAACGAATTACTACAACAAGCAGATAAAGCTTTGTATAACGCTAAGGAACAAGGGCGAAACTGTGCGGTTGTTACCCGAATTAAAGTGCCGTATTATCAAGGATGATATGGATAGGATTTTTAAATACTCGTGGAAAAAATATTAATTAGTGCCTGTTTTCTCGGCCAAAAAGTCCGTTATGATGGGAAAGCTAACTCGCTATCAGATGAAATCATCCAACAATGGAAAAATCAGAATAGATTTATTTCTATATGTCCGGAGGTCTCGGGTGGGCTAGGTACCCCGAGACCAGCGGCGGAAATTCAGTCAATGAATATTTATGATATTCCCGTAGCCAATATTAATTCACTTCCCCCAAAAGGATGTTCAACAAAAACAGTACTTACTCAACAAGGTGTCGATGTAAGTGACGCTTTTTATCGGGGTGCTCAGATTGCATTAAGTCTATGCCAGCAATATAAAATTCGCTTTGCCTTAATGAAAGAATCGAGTCCATCTTGTGGTAGTCATTATATTTATGACGGGTCGTTTACAAAAAATAAAATTTTGGGTGAAGGGATCACTATTGCGCTATTAAGAGAGCATGGTATCGAAGTTTTTTCAGAAAATAATATAATGAGATTATTGGAGAGGTTACAGGAAATTCAATAACAAGATCTAGAGTGAATAAAATTTATTATACTCAGGTAGTACCATTAGAATGTTTAAGTTGTATATCGGCTAATAGCCTACTTGTTTTCTTTATAATACTATTCGCATTTTCGGCAACGTTAAAGTGTTGAACACCAATAGATAATTTCATTTGAGGTAATCTAATTCCTGATTTACTACTAATGAAACGTAACTTTTCAACACCTAGTCTAATTTTTTCTGCTATCTCTATAGCACTACCGTTGTCAACATCTGGTAATAAAATTAAAATTTCATCAGCACCAGAGCGAATGGGTAAACCGCTATCATCTACATAACTGCTGACTTTGCCAGCTATTTTTGAGAGTAAAACATCACTAATTAAGTGGCCGAATTGTTGATTGATTTCAGCTAATTGCTGAACACTTATTACTATGGCTGCAACTTGTCGACTAGGATCTTCGGTTAACCATATATCTAAATGCTTAGACATCGCTTTACGGTTGTAAAGACCCGTGAGAGGGTCCATATAAATTTCTTTACGAGCTTCTTTTAATTCAACTTGTAAGGCTATGGTTTTTTGGCGTGTATATGAAATATGCTCAGCAAGTTTTTTTTGATGTAATTTAAACGATTGTGAGGCTTGGCGTATTTTGTTTGCTGCCGCAATAACTTTTTTCTTATCATTAGACTGAATATTTGTAATATTGTTGTCTAGCGTACTGATAAGGTTTTCAATACTTTTGGATGACTTTTGACTATTATTTTCAACACTAGAAACAACGTCTTCAAGTTCATCAATAATTTCATCACGAAATTTACTTTGTCCTAAAATAAATAGGCGATAGTTTTCTTCAATAAAGAAATCATCGAGTTTCTTACCTAATGAAAGCTGGGATTCTATAGCAGCATTAAGTGCTGTATTTTTTTTAGTAATGTATTCGTAGCTTACGGCGTAGTTTATTGGACTGGCAGGTAAATGCCATAGCTGTAATTTCTTTACGGCCATGCTCATCTGTTGTTCTGCTTTTTCTATGGAATCATGATATTTCATTGTTCCATCCCAATTGTTATAAGATTGTAAAAACCACTCATAGACTATTTTCTAGGAAAAACAAGCAAAGTGCTAGGTATATATATTATTTATGAAAAAAAACTGAAAATTCAGTAGGATAATAGATTATATATAAATAGAATAATAAAGGAGAGAAGGCACGCAAAGTATACCGAAAGCTGACTGTACAAAAGAAAGACAAGCCCCCACTATATCTAAATTTGGCAGTTCCGCTATCATAGGTTTCCCCGTAGACCGGTAACTTTGCGTCTCTAGCTTTCGCTAGATTTGCCCTTTTCGAGTTTTAGAAACTCTAAAGTCATTATAAACGTTGAACTCTGCTTGTAAACCTTTATTATAAATAATCACGTAACTCATGATTAAGCTTATAGATTTAGCACTTATCACGTTTTATTCATAAGGGAATTTAGTCTGTAATGTTTTATAAAGTGCTGTTTATTTTCTGTAGTTTTATCAATATATCATTGTGTGTTGCGAATGATATTTCGGCAATTGAAAAAAATATTATCGATATGAACCAGTATTTTAGCCAAGACTCTGAAAACCTTTATTATGAAAAAGTAATTATCCTATCAAGAAACATTCTCGAATCTAGAGAAAATTATAGTAATGATACGCTAGGAAAAACGTTTGTTTTATTGGCCAATGTTGCGAGCAATAAGGGCGAATATGATGATGCATTTCAGTTTGCTCAAAACGGGCTTTCTTTGATGGGCCTTAAAAGCTCCATCAAACTTAATTTATTACTAATAATTACTGACGGCCATTATAAAAAAGAAAAATATCAGCAAGCCCAAAGAGTTGCAACTAATGTTGTGGTTATGGCAGATCGTGTTGAAGATCTAAAATTTCGTTTGATTGCATTAAGTTATCGAGCGGTTGCTTATGCTTTACAGAATCAAAATGACTTGGCATTAGACGATCTTAAACAAGTTGAAAAATTATTGTCTAATAATCCTCAATATGCCGATCATCTTTGCTTATTAGAAATCTTATCTACAGCACATTATTATTTAGGCGACTATCAAACATCATTAACAATCGAAAATAAGTTGTTAACATTGAGGTTTGATTTAGAAAAAACCGCGAGTATAAACGAAACCTATCTCAATCTAGCTCGCGCTTATTTGAAGTTAAGTCTATTAGATGATGCATATAATGCTTATTGGGAAGCACGTAAATTCAGTATAGAAAAAAAATCGCCTATTCAGGTCGCGTACGCTGAGCTCGGAATGGCAGAGGTTTTAATGCAGCAAAAAGAATATCGTAATGCTTACGAATCTTTGCAGTCGGCTAAACAAATATTTAAAGAAAAAAATTTAACCAAGCCTTATTTAACAACATTGATTTTTTTAGCTAAAACAACTCACTCTTTAGATAAAAAAGCATTGTATCATCAGTATTTACAGCAGGCAGAGTTGATTGCAAAAGGTGTGAATTTATCAATAAAACAAAGTCAATTATACCTTTTGTTAAGTAATATGTACCAAGACAACAATGATTATCCCAATGCACTAAAAATGCATAAGCTTTACTTAGAAGTCTTTCAATATTCTTATGATAAACACAATAAGGCGACTACTTTCACAAATAATAACAGTTTAAGTGCAAATGCGAAAAGTCGAAATTTAGTACTTAAATTAGCAGAACAAAGTAAATTACGTAGTCAATTTACCACTAAATATACTCAACAAAAGCAAATAATATACTTACTCATTTTTACTATTATTGCTTTATTACTTATTTTTAGTTTTTTCATGTTAAGACAAAGAGCGTTAAGGTTAAATAAAGTATACGATGAGGTCGATCAGCCGATAGACTTTTTAGCCAGTCCGTTTCAAACTAAAAATATTTATCAGTTAAATTATAAAATGGCGAGAAAGTTCGATTACCCTCTAGTCATAGGTTATTTCTCAATAGTTAATTGGCAAGAGTTATCTTTCCATTTTAATGATAAAGTTATGCTTGAAATTTCGAAAACATTAGCGACTTTATTTAATGAACATCGAGGTGAATTTGATGCCATTGGAATAATTAACGATGGTGAATATTTACTGTTATGCCCTCATCAAAATGAAGAAGAGAGCCTCGCTAAATTAACTCGTATAGTTGCGGCAATCAAAGGAAGGGTTTTTGCAAACTTAGGAGAGCACTCTGTTAAAATAGGATACGCTTACGGTACGCCAATGGCTCAGGATATCGACCCTTATATTTTCTTATCTCGCTTAAGTGAAAGCACTAAAGCGTAGGTGCTATCTGTAATAAACAATAGGTTTTATATGTATTTAGTTTTATTTGTAACTGTACTTTTTATTGGTATTAGTATTTATTTTTATTTTCGAGCTGAAGGGCTACAACGTACATTATTTAATGCTAAGCGTGAATTTAATAGCACCAAAAAAGAAAATAAGTCGTATGTAGACTCAATGGCACTTATTGCTAAACGACATGAAGATTTTGCCAAACACCGCCTAGCACAAATAAAAGCTAATCAAACTGAAGTTGTTGAAATACTTGAAACTATTACTCCACTTATTAATAATTATTCTGTGATTTTTCGTGAGTGTTTAAAAGGAAAAGGGAAGCTACAGCCAATTACTAAAAAGTGCTATGAGAGCTATGATATAGAAGGATTTAAAAGGTTAGTTGCTTATATTTCGAAAGAAGAAGCACATATTAAACGTATGTGGTCGAGTAACAACTTAAGTGGTTATATTTCTTTAATTGAAGCCCTTTTATTAACGGCAGAGCAAACAAAGAAGAGTTAAGAATATAACCGTTACACTTAAGGGCGAATAATAATATCTGGTGAGGTGTCTACATCACCTTCGCTATTGATAGTCGCCGCTTTGTCATTGCATTGCAAAATAGCAATATTACCGTTATTACTGTTTCTGATAAAAGATAGATCATAGCCAAATTGCGTCATGCTACTTGCTGCAAATTTTTGTGCTAGTGACAATTTATCCCACAAGGTAACTTGTTCATGGGTATATTGTCTCCTTTCTAATAATGCTTCCCTATCTGATAATGCTTGCATCGAAGTCTCTTTTTAAGATTTTTGCCAAAACGAACTGTTCTCGATATTACCTTGTGTCGTTTAAAAATTCAACAGTTATGATTTGTAATTATAAAGTGGCGCTATATTAATATGATATAGTGGAAAAAATTTTATTTGAAAGAGTTAAACATGAGCCAAGTTTTAGATGATTTATCTTCCCTATTACAATTAGAAGTAATCGAACAAGGGATATATCGTGGTCAAAGCCAAGACTTAGGTTTTCGAGTACTCTTTGGTGGGCAAGTCATGGGACAGGCGGTTTCTGCGGCACAAGAAACCGTAGATTCAAATCGCAGTGTTCATTCTCTTCATTCTTATTTCTTACGTCCCGGAGATGCTAGTAAACCTGTGGTTTATGAAGTGGAAAGTATTCGTGATGGAAAAAGTTTTAGTACTCGCCGTGTTAAAGCTATTCAAAATGGTAAAGATATTTTTTACATGACGGCCTCTTTTCAACAGCATGAAAAAGGTATTGAACATCAAGACATCATGCCTGATGTTCCACAGCCCGAGGAATTAGCTTCATACACTGATTTTATTTTTGATAATCAAGATAAAATACCAGAAGAAATTCGTGGGAAATTTCTCGCTGAAAAACCGATTGAAATGCGCCCAGTTCAACTTTATAACTGGTTACAGCCAGAAAAAGCTGAAGCTAAATCACAAATGTGGATCAAAGCAAACGGTTCATTGCCTGACGACTTACGTATTCACACTTATATGTTGGCTTATACGTCAGATTTTCTTTTTTTACCAACGGCGCTATACCCACATGGTTTAAGTCATTGGCAACCTAACTTACAAATTGCCACGATCGATCATGCAATGTGGTTTCACCGTCCATTTCGTTTTGATGATTGGTTGCTTTATGTCATGGATAGCCCTTCGGCAAGTGGCGGAAGGGGATTAGTGAAAGGGCAAATATTTAACCGTCAAGGTCAGTTAGTTGCTTCAACAATGCAAGAAGGCGTGATCCGCCAACGTTAGTTTTTACTTTTTTGCCAATCGTGGCCAGTAGGGTGTTGAAATACCCGTAATTCAAATACTGGCGCCATGGCGAATAAATGATCAAAAATATCACCTTGAATCCCTTCATAGTTTTTCCAATTTTGGTCATTACTAAAACAATATATCTCTAACGGTAGGCCCGCTTCGGTTGCTGATAATTGTCTTACCATACAGGTCATTTGATGGTGAATTTTACTGTGACCATTTAAATAAGCTTCTATGTAAGCGCGGAAGGTTCCGACATTGGTTAATTGCCTATTATTAATATTATCGTTAGGTAAGTTACTGCCAATTTCATCTGATTTTTGCTGTAAGTATTCTTTTAATAAGGCAATTTCTTTTAATTTTTCAATTTGTTCGTTTTGATAAAATGAAATGCTATTGATATCAATAATAATACTACGTTTAATACGTCTACCACCCGAATTAAGCATGCCTCGCCAATTTTTGAAAGAACCATTAATCAAAGCATAAGTAGGTACGGTAGTTACCGTATTATCAAAGTTCTTTACTTTTACTGTATTCAAACCTATCTCAATAACATCACCATCAGCGCCGTAATTTGGTATTTCAATCCAATCACCAGGGGCTAACATTTTATTTGCTGAAATTTGAATACTAGCGACCAAGCCCTTTATTGTGTCTTGAAACACTAATAACAAAACAGCCGTTAATGCCCCTAAACCGCTCAGTAAATAAATAGGCGATTTATCTAAAATAAAGGAAATAGCTAAAATACTAGCCACTAAATAGATGATTAATTTAATGACTTGGATTGTTGAATTTAAAGGTAAATAACGTTCTCTGGCGGTATGCTGATATAAACTTTTTATAACATTTAAAATAGCATCAAGGCAGCGTGCGACTTGAAAACATAATGCTATCTTGGCAAATACTATCAGCAATAAACTAAGAAATGCTTCTGAAGGGAGAAAAATAGGGGTTAGAAATAACAGCAGTAATAGGGGAATTAAAAAAGCGAATCGTGAAAAAACTTTGTATTCAAGTAGTAAGTCATCCCAAGTGTTTTTGGTTCGGGTAACTATTTTGTGGACAAACATAAGTACTTGGTGCTTTGCTATGTAATAACCGAGTGCTGAAATAATAATGATGGCTAAACAGCCAACCAATAAAGTAGTTAAGGCTAAATATGCTTGAGCGATACCTTGGTTATTCAGCCATGTGCTAATCAGTTCGCTCATTTAAATTTCCTTGCTTTATTTTTCTGGATTAATAGCTGGGTTATTATTAAACTCGATCAACTTTTGGTCTTTCTCTACCCAAAATTGATTAACCCTTTTCTGAAACTTTATCTTAAAGGGGCGATCATTAACATAGTCGCCTATTAGATCACCATCAATTTCAGTGACATCAACATGAACATTAACCTGTTTGATCCTACCGGCTAAAAAATCACTAAATGCAGGAATACCTTCAGGGTAATGTATGGTCACATTTACTATTTTTTGTAAGTTCTCACCCATTGCACCTAATACAAATCCTATACCGCCAGCTTTAGGCTTTAATAAGTGTTGAAAGGGTGACTTTTGTTTTTCGTGTTTGGCCTCGGTAAAGCGAGTACCTTCAATAAAATTCATTATACTCACCGGCTTATGTTTAAACTTAGCACAAGCTTTGCGTGTTGTTTCAACATCTTTACCTTTTAAGTGTGGATTTTTTTTAATGAATGATTGGGTATAACGTTTCATAAAAGGGAAGTCGAGCGCCCACCAAGCTAAACCCAAAATAGGTACGTAAATTAATTCTTTTTTTAAGAAAAACTTCAAAAAAGGAATTTTACCGTGTAATACCCGCTGAACGACAACGATATCTACCCAACTTTGGTGATTACATACCACTAAGTACCACTCTTTCATGGTCAGTTGTTCAGCACCAGTCACATTGATTTGAGTTTTATTAAACAACTTTTGAATAAGTGTATTTACGGCAACCCAGTTACTGGCCATTTGATCTAATAAATAGCTGAATATTTTTTGCGAAAATTTGAGTGGGATAATAGCCTTACAAAATGAAAAGACAACAATTGGAATTAACCAAAAAATAGTATTAACGGTATAAATCGCTAATGAGAGAATGTGGATGAGTAAACTAGGTAAAAAATTCAGCATTCGATGATTGCTCAATAATACAAAATAAATAATATGGCTAGATCATAATCTGATTTGAAGTGTTTTTCAGCAAAAATTAAGAAATAAATTAAGTGTTCATAAATACCCTTAATGAAATATTTATCTCCAAGTGCTTGAAATAGTATGTTAACTCAGTGCTTTCTAACGAATTATGGCTAGAAGTGGGAATTTTAAGGACTTTTATCATGTAATAATGATGAGGTAAAAAACACCACCTTACTATTTCAGTCCAAATATTATCGATATTAATAAGGTTTTAATCGTTATAAACAACAACTATTCCTATTAATCCACTATAAGTCCTTAAAAACAACAAACTCTTCTATATTAGTCCTAAAAGTTAATTGCACAACAGCACTGTTTCGAGGCACTCTAAGAATTGGATATTTGAGGGGGATAAAATGAATTTTAATAGAGCGGTAATCAAAGTCGGCAGTGCTTTGGTTTCACCGGAGAATAAAGGCTGCAGTGGAAAATATTTACTCGCTATTGCTGGTTTTATTACAGAATGCCAACAAGCGGGGAAAGAAGTTATTTTAGTGTCTTCGGGTAGTGTTGCCGCCGGACGGCAATTAATCAAGCATTGTTCACCTACTCCCTCTATTCGTAACAAACAAGCTATGGCCGCTGTCGGGCAAATGCAAATGATGGCAAACTGGCAACGTTTTTTTGATGTACCCTGCAGTCAGTTGTTGGTTACCCATGGCGATTTAAAAGATCGCCAGCGCTATATTAATATTAAAAATACACTAAGTATTTTGTTGAAAAACAATATCATTCCTATTGTTAATGAAAACGATACTGTGGCCACCGATGAATTAAAAGTAGGCGATAACGATAACTTAGCGGCTTTAGTGGCCTTAGTCAGCGAAGCCGATTGTTTATTTATATTGAGTGATGTTGATGGCGTTTATGATCAAGATCCGCGTAATAATCCAGAGGCTAAATTAATACCTGAAATTAGCGAAATTACTGACGAAGTTTATGCCATGGCTGGCCCTACTACTAACGCTATTGCGACAGGCGGTATGAAAACCAAAATTCAGGCGGCTGAAAAGGCCGTAGAAAATGGTATTGAAACCTACATATTAAATGGTAGTCGTAGTGATATTTTTGATTCGTTATTGAAAGGTGAAAACCCTGGAACACGTTTTAGTGCTAAGGAAACGGTAGCGAAAGCGCGTAAGCATTGGTTAAAACATACCTTAAAAAGTAATGGAAAAGTATACCTTGATAAAGGTGCGGTTAACGCTGTTATTAACAAAGGAGCTTCTTTATTGCCGTCGGGCATCAATAAGATACTCGGAGAATTTATTGCGGGCGAGTCTGTTGATATCATTAATGCGAACTCCAAAAAAATTATTGCTAAGGGTATTTGCCAATATAGCCAACGAGATTTGTTACGTATTAAAGGTTGCAATAGCGACGAAATCACTAACATTTTAGGCTACTGCCCGAGCAAGGTTATTATTCATCGCGATGATATGGTCGTTTTATAAATCGCAGGTTTTATCAAAATAATTGAGAATAAACATGATACAAGTTACCGAATCAAATACCGAAATTTTTAATATGGAAGCCAATGCCAAGTTAGTCAAGAAGGCTGCTCGGGTTGTAGCGCAATTAACGACATCACAAAAAAATAATTTGCTTACTGATATGGCAAAAGCAATTGAACATGATACTGCAAACATTATTGTTGAAAATGCTAAAGATATTATTTCAGGACGTGAAAAAGGCTTAACAACAGCAATGCTTGATAGGCTATTGCTGACCGAGCAAGGAATTATTGATATTGCTGATGCGATTCGTGAGATTGTCACGCTAGCAGATCCAGTGGGTGATATTGCCAACTTATCGCTACGCCCAAATGGCATGCAAGTAGGTAAAATGCGAATTCCGTTAGGCGTTATAGCGATGATTTATGAGTCGCGACCGAACGTTACTGCCGAAGCTGCTGCTTTATGTATTAAGTCAGGTAATGCAGTAATTTTACGTGGCGGTTCAGAAGCCATATTTAGCAATATTGCCCTGGCGAAATGTTTACATAAAGTATTAGATGAACAAGGTATCGATAGAAATATCGTCTCAGTAATCCCTGATACAAGTCGTAGTGTTATTGAGCAATTATTGAAGCAGCGTGACAGTATTGATTTAGTTATCCCACGTGGTGGTGAAGGACTTATTCGTTACGTTACCGAACATAGCCAGATACCCGTGATTCAACATTTTAAAGGCGTTTGTCACCTATTTATTGATAAGTATGCAGATCTCACCAAAGCAGTTAATATTTTAGTTAACGGAAAAACGCAACGACCTAGCGCTTGTAATGCCTTAGAAACGTTAATTGTTCATCAAGATATCGCCGAACAGTTTTTACCTTTAGCCGCAAAAGCTTTAGCTGAATCAGCACAAGTAAAAGTACATGCCTGTGAAAAAAGTTTGACGTATTTTGAAGACGCAACTTTAGCAACCAATGATGATTTTCATGCTGAATATTTAGCACAAGAAATTGCAGTAAAAATTGTTTCGAGGTTTGATAATGCTATTGACCATATTAATGAGTTTACTTCCGACCATACCGAAGTTATTGTTAGCCAAGATACTAGCCGTACACAACAATTTGTTCGTGCTATTAATTCATCGGTAGTCATGGTTAATGCATCATCACGCTTTTCTGATGGCGGGCAATTAGGTCTAGGCTCTGAAATAGGTATTTCAACCAGTAAATTACATGCATATGGGCCAATGGGCTTGTCAGCATTAACGACTGAAAAGTTTGTGGTCTTAGGTGACGGACAAGTACGAGATTAAATCAACGTGAAACATTGCATTAAAAATAGCGGATCACTAATGAAATTTATTATCTTATCTTGCGTTTTTTTTGCAATGCTCGGCTGTGCAACGGCTAATAATGTTAACAAAGTCGAACAAGCGAATTCACTGGTTAACTATAAAGATAATTTAGCCATAGACAAACGCTTTGCCAACCTATACTCCAGCCAACAAATTTACCCGACAACATGCAAAGAAAACTGCTACCCATCATCTGTGGTTGTTACTTGTGAAACTCCAGCAGAAAACTGTCAATTTATCGGTGATAATAAATCACCAGTTTTAAATACTGGGATAACCATTCGCTGGCTAGGGCATGCAAGTTTTCATATTAGTATGCCCAACGGAAAGTCTTTGTTACTAGACCCTGTTAGTCAGCAATTTGATTGGCCAGTAAATTGGGCGTTTCGTTTAAATTCCGGGTTTAATCGCAAGGAACCCATTTGGCCAGAAAAGAAAATAATAGCAGATGTAGATGCTGTACTGTATTCACATATTCATTATGACCATTTTAATAAAGACGATATTGATAGAATTGGTAATAATGCCGAGTATTTTGTGCCATTAGGTTTTGCCGAACACTTTCCTAAACAAGGTTTTAACATCAATGAAATGGCATGGTTCTCAACCAAAACCGTTAGCGACCTTGATATTAGTTTTGTTCCCGCTCATCATTTTAGTAGCCGGATTTTGGTGCCATATATCTATGAAGATAATGATGCCACCTTGTGGGGCGGCTGGATAATCGAGCACCAAGGAAAGCGTATATTCTTTGCTGGCGATACCGGTTATTCACCGCACTTTAAAGATATTCAACAAAGATACGGAGATATGGATATTTGTTTAATGCCCATCGCTTCTTATTATCACAAAGAGTACGGTAATTGGTATCGTAATGTTCATACTACGCCAGAAGATGCATTGGCTGCAGCTAGCGAGTTAAATTGTAAAGTGATGATCCCATGGGGATATGGAAATTCAAGTTGGAAAATGGGCGATCATAGTTCTCATTCCCCACTATTACGATTATTGAAAATGCATAAAGCACTAAAGTCGACTATTCCACTCTATATTTTAAATGAGGGGGAGAAAGTCGAGCTTTAATGGCTAATGTTTAAATTTACTTGTTTTCGTTGGCTTTTGTTTGCTTATCCGTAGCTTTAATCGTTCATCCCACTCACCTTGATGTAGACGAGTACAGGCTTCTTCGCTATCAAAATGAACACTTCGGTTAACATTTTTAATGATCACGGCCACTTTTAATAACTCGTTTTGAATACTTTTACGTAAGTCATCAGCTAAGTTATTTTCTTCCATTTTCTTAATATCATCATCCGTTTTAAATACACAGGTAACAATTAAGCTTGATGGGAAGTGAGTATAATTAACTCTATGTGTTAACCAAGAAAACCCTTCAATGGTGTGCAATGAGCTTTCACATGCAATGGTTAAGGCTTTGCAAATATTATTGTCGAGTTTTTGTGTTGTTTTACTTAGTTTCATTGAGTCATCTTTTTATAAAGTGTTTTCACTGTTTATAATAACGTAATTTCTTTAAAAAATGCGGACTTTTGTTGCGTGGTTTTTTAAATTACGCCACTATGCTCTTTCATTCGCTGTTATTCAAAATACTTTTGGTCTATGCAATTTACTCTCAATGAGTTCGAACTTAATTTAACTTCTGGTTCGATCACCCATCAAGGCCAAGTCACTAATATACGAGCTAAAACATTACTTGTTTTAACCTATTTAATTACTCACAAAGATAGAATTGTTACCAAGCAAGAGTTATTAACCACCATTTGGCATGACGTGGTTGTTCAAGAGCAAGTATTGGTGCAATCGATAAAAGAAATTCGTGATTTATTAGGCCGAGATGTCATTAAAACCTATTCAAGACAAGGGTATCAATGGACTGCAGAATTAATTGAATGTCAGTCAAAATCACATGTTATGAAAAAGTCAGTATTGTTTTATCTCATGCTGTTTTTATTGCTTATCGTTACGGCTTCAATTTTCAATTCGTTTTATGGCGTTAAAAGTAATGATAATCCACAGAATAAGTTTACCGTCGGCTTTCTACCGGTCAAGAATGATATGCCAGACAATATCCACAACTGGGTGCCACTCGAGGGCATGGACTATTTAAGTCATACTTTAAAACAATATTCTCACTTCACTGTTATTGAAAATAGTAGGTTATTAGCGGTATTAGACTCTAATGAAATCGCGCATCCTTCGGTAATGTTAAAAACGCCTAATACGCCTGAAAGTTTAGCGCTTATCCAAAAAAAATTATCAAGTGACTTATTAGTACAAACTAGCTTACAAGGTTACCCGCAAGACTTCTTTTTACAGTATACCTTTCACTTAAAACATAACGTCGAACGCGGTGTGATATTTTCCGATAATGTAAAAGCAGCCTTTGATCAATTAACCGACCTCATTCAGCTGCGCTATGGAGATCACTCTGCAGAAAGTACATCCGCTATTGCCTCTTACACAAGTGATTTTAGCAATGAAGCCTTTACTCGAGGTATTGGCTTTTATAACCAACGAGAATACCAAAAGGCCATTCCATTTTTTACCTCAGCGTTACAAGACAACCCTGAACTATTAGCGGCACGACGTTCTTTAGCTGCAAGTTATGTTAACAGCGGTAATGTTGAACAAGGTATTGTCTTGATGCGAGAAAACATTGAGCAGGCAAAAAATAAAAGTAATCATAGAGAAGAAATACGCAGTAATTTAATGTTGGGGGTTTTATTAATCAATTGGCATGAAACCACCGTGAATGGAAAAGCCCTTGTTGGTAATTTAAGTAACAAGTCTAATCTCAGTGAAGCTGAGCGCTATATAGGTGTAACTAAGATCTTAGCTGCTAAATATCAAGATAAATTGTTTATGGCTTATGCCTATGAAGAATTGGGTAAAATTAGACGCTTACAGCACCAATATGAGCAAGCCGCTGTGTTGCAGCAACAGGCGCTAAAACTCCATCAAACCTTTCGAGGAAAGTATGGGCAAACGGCGTCATTAATTGAATTGGCACGTGTCGCGGCAGAGCAGCAAGATTATGCCCTAGCCAATAATTACTTCCAGCAAGCAAACAATATTGCCTTTGAAAATGGTGTGGCGACTAATCAAGTGACCATACTATTAGCACAAGCTGATGTTGAGCAGTTACAGGAGTTGTCTGAATCCGCTAACGCTTTCGCGAAAAAAGCTATGGCGATAGCCGAAAAATCGCAAAGTGATTATTTAATAACACGAGTATCTGCTTGGCTTAATAACAATAATTATTATGAAATCAATTAACGCTTAATCGTAATTACAGGGCTATTTTAAGATTTCGTGCATTACCCAGCTAGTATGTAAAGCTGTGGCGCCATTGGAAGGATGCGCTATATTATTAACTAACTGCTTCTGCATATTACCGACATGATAAAGCTGTATGTTTTCAGGATTCTCAATGAAATGGCTTTGTTTTCCTTGGCTATTTTCTACTGATATTGCCTCGTCATCAAAAATTGAGAAACACATTTCACCTTTACTACCATAAAGTGTGACTTTGTCTTGTCTTGAATAACCACCAAAATTCCAGCTGCCAGAACCGGTAATACCATTTTTATGCTGCCAACAAGCGCTAATAGCATCAAATGCGGAATATAAACCTTGTTGATTGCCACCAATACCTTTTGCTTGTTGATAATCTCCTAATAAGAAAGCAAACAAATCAAGACCGTGGCTAGCCAAATCGTCAAAATATCCACCAAGAGCGATATTTTTATTGGTGCGCCAATTATCCGCTTGGGTCAAGTCGAGTTCATTCGCGGGTTTGCTTAAGTGCCAGTTAATATGTCTAATTTTACCTATCTCGCCACTTTCTAGTAGTGCTTTTACTTTGTTGAATCGTGGAAGAGAGCGACGGTAATAAGCGACAAATAAAGGTAACTTAGCGGTTTCAAAAGCTTCTTGTATGGCTAGAGCATCTTGATAATTTGGGGCGATAGGTTTTTCAATGCAGCATATTTTTCCGGCTTTAGCCGTTAATAGCGCATAATATTTATGACTGTCGGGCGGCGTAGCAATATAAATAGCATCAATATTTTTATCGTTAATTAGTTCATCGGCATCCGATGATGCATGTGCGACGCCATGCCTGTTGGCATAGTCTTGGGCTAATGCTAAATTTCGTCGCATCACAGACGTTAACTCAAAGCCTTGAGTCTTTTGATAAGCAGGGCCACTTTTTACTTCTGTTACTGCGCCACAGCCGATTATTCCCCAACGAATGGCAGCGCCGTCTGCGTGTTTCTCTGTCATATATACTAATCCATTGTCCTTTGATTCAAGATTATGAGGTCATTATAAGAGCAGGGAGTTAGCTCTATCGTTTGAACTACTCACCTCTCATCGATAAATTGCTTATAAACCACAGTAACTGTCAAGTTTAGGTTGTCTATCAGGAACCTTATCTGTTTGCGTAATGTTTTTCGCGCGCAGTCCCTCCACTTCTTTTACAACATCTATGTACGACAAATTTTGATCTGCATTGAAATAGACCCAATCAACATCTTGATGATATTGACGCATTTGGGGTGATTGTACTAACTGTTCAGGAATAAACCATAAATTGAAATTCATCGACATGGGTACTTCAGGATAAACGTCGCTACCATGCTCTGAGTATAATTCACCATTAATATAGTACTTAATATTGTTATCAAATACTTGTAATACTAAGGTATTCCAACCTTGTAAACTTTTTACATAGGTATCGTAGTCGTTTATTTTTGTCCATGGTTCTAATTGAAAGGTTTCCCACGACGTAGACCATAAAGCCGTAGCATCTACTCCCCAGCCGCCGTTGGCTAAATATTCGAAATCTAATTCACTATAATTTTTATCCATGGGGGCTGCAAGTGGGCTAATAGCATAGAAGGTTTCTACTATACCATCGCCGTCTGGGCCAAAATCAGGTTGGTCATTAAAATAGACCCGAGCCGCGTAAGTGCCTTCTAGATATTTTCGTTGATGACAAATTTGGCTATGACGAGTATTAACTGCCGTACCGTCAGTTTTAGAGGTTAAGCGCATTACTTGGTTTTGTAGATTTAACTGGTCAGGATGAAACGTTATGCCTTCATCCCACCAGATTGCATTTTTAATACCCGGATGACCTACTTGAGTACGAGCCACCCAGCCATTTTTTTCTGCTTCAGCCAATGTTTTATAACTAAAATCGTCAAACATCACTTGTTCGTCTTTCGCTTGTGCAAAACTCATCGAAGTTAACGTGGCACAGCCAAGTAATAGTGTTGGTAATAACGTTGTGGTTTTATTCATTGTTTATCATCCCATTGTTTTGTTGAACTTATTTTTATTGATTGCATAACAATGGAACATTTCACTTAACATTTGGCTAATTAAATAATGTGAAATCAGCTTGGAAAGTTATTAAATTTTATGAAACCTTGATAACTTAGGGCTTTAATAGAGAGGGGGGCATTATTTTATGGGGATACTGACATTTTAATGTTACAAGGAAGGGGAATAAACGTTTTTTTGGAAAGCTTTATTGATTCGTTAATTGAAAAACTGCCAAGGTGGCTAAGTTAAAAGGTTATCTGAAAATGTATATTGAGGGCTTTCTATTGATCATAATAAAAAGCCTCTTGAGCAGGAAAAGGCTAGTCTTCAATATAAGAGCAGCAATAATCTATTAGTGTTTTTACTTTGACATCAAATTTCGCATTACCGATCACATTAAATGATTGGCCACCTGAAATGTGTTGCCACTCGCTTTCATTTGGTAATAATATTTCAATGTCTCCAGCAAGTATTTCCATCAATTCTTTTTGATCAGTGCCAAAGGTGTATTCCCCGGGCATCATAATTCCTAACGTTTTCACTGAACCGTCAGATAAGGTGACTTTACGGCTAGTTACCTTACCGCCAAAATAAACATTCGCGGCTTTGGTTAAGGTAACATTTTTTAATTCGGTCATTTTTAGTTCCGTTAAAATTCATGGTTAATTGCTTATGGTGTTCGTCGTTCTTGTGCATCCATGCACCCACGACATACCGTACATCCTGTACATAAAAAAAGCGGCATTGGCTCTAGCAACCAATACCGCCACTTTGCAGCGAGCAAAAAACTATTTATAAAATAATTTATCTACAGTTTTTTACTCATCCGTCAGGAAAATTCAATTGAACTTAACCCCTGACTTAAAGTGTTCTCTCCCGAGATGACACTGCAAAGTTATCTTTTTACTTATTGATTCGATTCAACAATGCGTTTCATATCTGTCATGTAACCACGCAATGTTTTACCTACGCTTTCTACACCATGACTGCGAATCGCTTCGTTAACTTCAATCAAACGCACGTTATCAACGCCATTTGAATTTTCTTTTAATCCACCACCTAATTCTTCAAGAGACAATTTACTTGCGTATTCGCGAAGTAAAGGCTGTGCTGCATGAGTAAATAGGTAGTTACCGTATTCAGCCGTATCCGAAATAACTACGTTCATTTCGTATAATTTGTTACGGGCAATACAGTTAGCAATAAGTGGTGTTTCATGAAGCGACTCGTAGTACGCAGACTCTTCAATAATACCAGCAGCAACCATAGCTTCAAATGCTAATTCAACGCCGGCTTTTATCATAGCGACAACAAATATGCCTTTGTCGTAATATTCTTGCTCAGTAATTTCGATGTCGCAATCTGCTGCTTTTTCAAAAGAAGACTCAGCAGTTTCTTCACGCCATTTTAAAAGATTAGCATCATCGTTAGCCCAATCTTCCATCATAGTGGCAGAGAAGCGACCTTCGATAATGTCGTCCATATGCTTTTCGAATAACGGGCGTAAAATTACTTTTAATTCTTCAGACATATCAAACGCTTTAACTTTTGCAGGGTTTGATAAACGGTCCATCATGTTGGTAATACCGCCGTGCTTTAAGCCTTCGGTGGTTGTCTCAATGCCGTATTGTAATAACTTACGTGCATATGCAGCGTCAACGCCCAGTTCTAATAATTGCTGATGACCTAATATTGCAGCGGTTTGCAACATGCCACATAAAATTGTTTGTTCACCCATTAAGTCAGACTTAACTTCAGCAATAAATGACGACTCAAGTACACCAGCACGATCGCCACCTGTTGCAGAGGCATAAGCTTTAGCAATCGCTAAACCGTTACCCTGAGGATCGTTTTCTGGATGAACAGCAATAAGCGTTGGTACACCAAAACCGCGTTTGTATTCTTCACGTACTTCAGTACCCGGACACTTAGGCGCAACCATCACAACCGTGATATCAGAACGAATTTGCATGCCTTCTTCAACAATATTGAAACCATGAGAGTAAGCTAAAGTTGAACCTTGCTTCATGTGTGGCATAACTGCTGTAACAGCAGAAGTATGCTGTTTATCAGGCGTTAAGTTTAAAACTAGATCAGCTTGTGGAATTAATTCTTGGTAAGTTCCTACCGTAAAATCATTCTCTGTCGCCCACTGCCATGATTGACGTTTTGACGAAATAGCCGCTTCACGTAAAGCGTAAGAAATATTCAAACCTGAATCACGCATGTTTAAACCTTGGTTCAAACCTTGTGCACCACAGCCAACAATGACAATGTTCCAATCTTTGATGAAGTTACAGCCATCGTTGAATTCTTCACGCTTCATAAAGCGACATTTGCCTAATTGGCCTAATTTTTCACGTAAACTTAAAGTATTAAAATAATTGCTCATGGTCTGTCCTCTATATCGTATGCTGCTCAGTTAGTACTTTTGGCACATACGACAAAATAAATTTGTTTGTCGGCTTTTTCCGACGATGAAAACATCATAGCGCAAGACTGTCGTTGCTTAAAATGATATATTTGCAAAGGTGTGTTGCATAAAGTGCAACAATCAGTGTTTGAGTTTAAAAATAAAGAGTCAATATGGACCTGAAATCGTTAAAAATGTTTGTTCACTTAACACAAACCCTTCATTTTGGTAAAACTGCACAAGCAAGTCATGTAAGTACTTCAACTTTAAGCCGTATTATTCAAAGGCTTGAAGCAGAAGTGGGCTGTTCATTGTTGCACCGTGATAACCGCACGGTTGTTTTGACCGACGCGGGTCGTTTATTACAAAAGTATGCAGAACAGCAAATTGAACAATGGCAGTTACTGCAATTATCGCTTAATCAACAGCAAGCAGAACTTCAAGGTAAGCTGCATATTTACTGCTCTGTAACTGCTGCATATAGCCATTTACCCCAGTTACTTGAACGCTTTCGTCAACAGCATCCTTTAGTTGAAATTGTATTAACGACCGGCGATGCGGCTGACGCATTTGACCAAGTACAGCAACAAGCGGTAGATTTTGCGATTGGTGTAAAACCCGAGAATTTATCGAGAATGTTTTATTTTCATCATATTGCCACAGTGCCATTGGCGGTGATCGCACCCACCATGGCTTGTCGAGTGCAGCAGCAGTTGCAAGACGACGTGATAAATTGGTCCCAAGTACCTATTATTTTGCCTGAGCACGGCGAAGCACGTAAGCGGTTTGAATACTGGTATCGAAAAAAACAGCAAGGAAAGCCTAATATTTATGCGACTGTGTCTGGGCACGAAGCGTTGGTGAGTATGGTTGCGTTAGGCTGTGGCGTTGGTATTGCACCACAAGTGGTGGTAGACAATAGCCCGGTAAAAGATCGTGTGCAGTACTTACCAAACGTTGGTGATATTCAGCCTTTCGATCTCGGTATTTGTTGTTTGAATCAAAGCCGAGACCAAATGTTAGTTAAGGCCTTTTTTACAGCAATTGAATAATATGAAACTAGTGTTTTGAATATTAAACGGCAACCGCATCGGTCAGGTGGCGTAGTAATCTGTCCATTGCTCGATAAGATAGCGCCTCAATTATATGTTCGTGTTGAATATCCTTAATGTCGTTCATATCAGCCAAGGTTCGGGCAATTTTCAAAATCTTATGATGAGCACGTGTCGATAAACCTAATTTTTCGACAGCCAACTCTAAAAATTCATGTTCGTCAGTACTGAGTTGGCAAAACTCTCTTGTTTCGGCACTTCCTAAATGAGCATTGGCTTTACCCTGACGTCGTAGTTGTCTGTCACGGCACAGAGTTACACGTTCACGAATTTGTTCAGAATTTTCATTACCTTGTTGATCATTTGCCCACATACCTTTAGGTAAACGGGTGACTTCAATTTGAATATCTATACGGTCAAGAAATGGACCTGATAGACGATTTAAATACCGAAGCACTTGTTCTGGAGTGCTACGATTATCGTTGTAGAAACCCGTCGGGCTAGGATTCATCGCTGCGACAAGTTGGAACTTGGCAGGAAACGTTTGTTTGTACATTGCACGTGAAATCGTGACTTCAGCAGACTCCATGGGTTCTCGGAGAACGTCGAGGACTTTCCGTTCAAATTCGGGTAATTCATCAAGAAACAATACACCATTATGGGCCAATGAAATTTCACCTGCTTGTGGTCGACTACCACCACCAACCAGTGCAGCTGACGACGCGGTATGATGCGGAGCACGAAAAGGACGAGTTAGCCAAGATTGATGATTAATTTTTTGATGACTAATTGAGGCAATAGCAGCTGCCTCCAATGCTTCGCTTTCGCTCATTGGAGGTAAAATTCCAGGTAAGCGACTAGCCAGCATGGTTTTACCGGTACCTGGTGGCCCAATAAAGAGTAAATTATGTGCGCCACTTGCAGCAATTTCTAGCGCACGCTTTGCCAATGGCTGGCCTATAACATCAGCGATATCTTTACTGGTCGGCACACAGTAATACTCGACTTCCTTGGTTGGCACTAAGGGGAGTGGTACTTGTTTTAGAAAATGGGGATAGAGCTGATTTAAATGATCTATGGCTAAAATGTTGGCTTGTTTTACCCAACTTGCTTGTTCGGCATTTTGTTTCGGAATAACTAAGGTTCTTTTACTTTCTGCGCAAGCTATTGCCATAGGAATTTCACCGACAATTTCTCGTAATTCGCCAGAAAGCGCTAGCTCACCAGCAAATTCATATTGGCTTAAATCGGTCGCGGGTAATTGATCAGAAGCGACTAAGATCCCAATGGCGATAGGTAAATCAAAGCGGCCTCCCTCTTTGGGTAAGTCAGCAGGCGCTAAATTAATGGTGATACGCTTAGCGGGAAACTCATAACCACAATTGATAATGGCACTTCGTACCCTATCTTTAGATTCACGTACCGATGTTTCGGGTAAGCCGACAATATTAAATACCGGTAAACCATTGGCTAGGTGAACTTCAACGGTGACAAGAGGTGATTCAAGCCCAACGCGGGCTCGGCTGTAAATACAGGCGAGGCTCATAACAATCCATTTAAATTATTCTTCCACTTAATGTTAGTTTAGATGCATTTGCTGAAAACGCTATTACCATATTGATCAGGATAAAATTTTAAACTAGCAAGAAATATCAGTTATCGAATCTATTTAATCATTATCTTAATACCCACCAGTAATGAGTGCTGGTGGAAGTGTTATGGGGAATGCCTCAAGTAACTTATTTACGGATATTAAGCTTTATGCGGACAAGAACCCAAGAATCATATTTATCTCGAATGGTTAACGTACTTAATTATATTCAAGAAAATTTAGATAATGATTTATGTTTAGATGAACTGGCAAAGCAGGCATGCTTTTCTCGCTATCATTTCCATCGTATTTTTAGCGGTATGTTGGGAGAATCAGTTAAAGAATTGGTTCGACGTTTACGACTAGAGCGTGCCGCGTTGCAACTGAAAACTAGCGACATAAGCATTTTACAAATATCTCTAGCCGCTGGTTATGAAAGTGATATGGCTTTTTCGCGGGTATTTAAAAGCAAAACTGGACTCTTGCCGTCAGTTTTCAGAAATACAATGAAAGCCAGCTTTCCGTGTTCACCAATTGCTAATATTCGTTATATGACTAATGAGCGTATTTCCTCTTTTGAACCCTTAATTGAAGAGGAATTAACGATGAATGTAATGATTAAGCATGTCGATGATATTGTGGTCGCTTTCGTTCGGCACACTGGGCCATATCAATCATGCGGGCAGGCTTGGGATCTTTTGTGTAGTACTTTAGCACCTGAGGGACTACTTGGTGGAAACGCTAGAATGATTGGCGTAAGTTACGACGATCCTGATGTAGTCGATGCCGAAAAATTACGCTACGACGCCTGTATTAGTGTTGATGATTCGTTTAACAAACAAGATGGTATTGGTATACAAACCATTATTGGCGGAAGATATGCGATGATTACCCATATTGGGTCTTATGATAATTTGTCGACCACCTATCGACAAATTTTCGGACAATGGTTAAGTCAAAGTGAGCATGAAGCGGCAGATAAACCTTGCTTTGAAATTTACTTGAATGACCCTGAGTCTACTGAACCAGAAGACTTAGTTACCGATATTTATATACCCTTGAAGGAGAGTAATCATGGAGAAAATTGATTTATTTAAATTACACAAGGCTGATTACATTCAAGCTAAAGAGCCAAAATTGGTTGAAGTATCAACAGGTCATTATTTAACGATAGATGGCATAGGCGCACCAGGCTCGACGACATTTGATGATGCGGTTATGGCACTTTATGCGATGGCTTATACGATAAAAATGACGCGAAAAAAGCATGGCAAGGGAGATTACGTCATTTGTAAGTTAGAAGCCCGTTATTGGTCACCGACCGAAGAGTGCTTGTCTAAAATCGATAAATCGCAATGGCAGTGGCAATTAATGATACGAACTCCTGATGTTGTTGAAGAGGCAGATCTTATCCAAGCAGCAAAAGCATTAGCCACGAAAGGAAAAACACTGAGCGTTAATCAAGTGAAAATGAATGAGTTTGAATTTTCTAACTGTGTGCAAATGTTACATGTTGGTGCGTATGAAGATGAGCATCATACGATCAAAAAGATGCTAGACTTTGCGAATGAACAAGGCCTTACGCCCAAAAGCGAACATTGCGAAGTTTATATTTCTGACCCGAGACGAGTACCTGCAGATCGCCTAAAAACGATATTAAGAATGCCTGTTAACTAAGGGCATATAACTAAATTATTTTTTTAAGTATAAAAAACGCTAATAAAAAAACTTGCACTTATTATTAGAGCTATGGTACTAATTTAAATAGGCAGTGAAATAGCCAACAAATTTTTAAATTTTTCATTTTATTTTTATAAAAAACTAGAGTAATTGAATAAATATGCAAACATTTAGCTCATTGATTATTAACATTCTCGTCGTGGTGATTATTATATCATCGCGGGGTCGTTTGTTGAGCTAAGAAAAATTTAGACGAAAACACAAACCCCCGCTCTGAAAGGAACGGGGGTTTTTTAGTTTAAGAGATTTAAAAAATTAATTTTAATCGTAGCAAAGGAGAAAACTTAACCAATCGATTATGCAAAACATATTCAGTTGGCTAAGTTCAAAAACAAGATGGTAAGCGAAAAGAAAGAAACCGGTGGTTCTGTTTTATTTAAGGTTATGCAACAGCATGGCGTAGAGCATGTTTTTGGTTACCCCGGTGGCGCGATTATGCCCATTTATGATGCGTTATATGACAGCGATATTCAGCATTTTTTATGCCGTCATGAGCAAGGTGCAGCATTTTCAGCGGTTGGTTATGCACGAGCATCCGGTAAAGTTGGCGTTTGTTTAGCAACATCTGGCCCAGGAGCGACAAACTTAATTACCGGCCTTGCTGATGCTTTAGCCGATTCCATCCCTGTTGTGGCAATTACGGGCCAAGTACCTATGGTTGCAATGGGCTCTGATGCGTTTCAAGAAGTTGATATTTTCGGCTTATCCCTGGCCTGTACTAAACATTCATTCCAAGTACGCGATGTTAATGATTTAGCTAAAACGCTGCATCAAGCATTTGCGATAGCGCTCGAAGGGCGTCAAGGACCAGTACTTGTTGATATCCCAAAAGACATTCAAACGGCTGAAGTTGACTATGCTGTAGAGTTAGCGAGTAATTTGGCTAAAAAAGAATCGTCAGCACCGGTAAATTTAGGCACTGCTTTAACGTTATTATCTCAAGCGAAAAGCCCTGTATTGTATGTCGGTGGTGGTGTTGGTATGGCAGAAGCGGTGCCTGAATTACGTGAATTTATGGCTGCGACAAACATACCGAGTGTTGCTACGTTAAAGGGGTTAGGTGCTGTTGACCCTGACCATGAATTTTACTTAGGTATGTTAGGTATGCACGGCACTAAAGCCGCGAATATAGCGGTACAGCAGAGCGATTTACTGATAGCCGTTGGCGCTCGTTTTGATGACCGAGTTACCGGTAAATTAGCTGAGTTCGCGCCGAATGCTAAAGTAATCCATTTAGAAATAGACCGAGCAGAAATCAATAAACGTCGTGTTACTGATGCACCTATCTTAGGCGATTTAAAAACGAATTTACCTGCACTAACGATGTCACTTGATATTGACTCATGGCAACAGCATTGCTCAGTAATGAAGCATGATTTTGCTTGGGATTATAATCACCCTGGAGACACTATTTTTGCCCCTGCGGTATTAAAAGAAGTCAGTGATTTAATGCCCAAAAATACTGTGGTAACAACCGATGTTGGACAGCACCAAATGTGGGCTGCACAACATATGAGTTTTAACGATCCGAGTAACTTTTTAACCAGCGGCAGTATGGGCACAATGGGTTTTGGCGTACCTGCTGCGATTGGAGCTCAAATTAGTCGACCTGCCGACACGGTTATTGCTGTGTCGGGTGATGGCTCGTTTATGATGAATGTACAAGAACTTTCAACGATTAAGCGCTTTCAATTACCGGTTAAAATAGTACTGATTGATAACGAAAAATTGGGCATGGTGCGCCAATGGCAAGATCTCTTTTTTAATGGTCGTTTAAGTGAAACTGACCTTTCAGATAACCCTGACTTTGTCATGCTAGCCAATGCTTTTGATATCAAAGCTAAGCAAATAATTAAAAAAGAGGAAGTCACGCAAGCAATTGAAGAAATGCTTGCACACCAAGGACCTTATCTTTTACAAGTGAAAATTGATGCTGCCGACAATGTTTGGCCGCTAGTTCCACCGAATACCGCTAACCAC
>Ga0209396_1000578_pt1 | contig 42891 bp, 44 predicted proteins | sample GOMGulsemesocosm_6_FD_184638 | JGI IMG/M metagenome (GOLD analysis project Ga0209396, IMG submission 184638) | Methane-oxidizing microbial communities from mesocosms in the Gulf of Mexico - GOM8C Gulf of Mexico (SPAdes) (version 2) | ecosystem: Environmental > Aquatic > Marine > Cold seeps...
AAATGCAGGTCAAGATGGCGAAGGATCTCGTGAAAAACGTAACCCTAGTCGTCGTACTCGTCGTGGCGGTCAAAACCGTAATCGCGATCAAGCTAAAGAAGTCGAGACATCTGTTGAGATAGCAGCTGAAGCCGTTGTTGAAACAGCCGCTAAAACAGAGCCAAAAGCAATCTCTGAAGTAGCCGTTAAAGCAGCACCAAAAGCGGTTATTGAAGTAACACCTGAAGTTGTTGCTGAAGCAGCGCCTGAAGTTGTTGTTGAAGCAGCACCAGAAGTTGCTGTTGAAGCAGCACCAGAAGTTGCTGTTGAAGCAGCACCAGAAGTTGCTGTTGAAGCAGCACCTGAAGTTGTGGTTGAAGCAGCACCAGAAGTTGTGGTTGAAGCAGCACCTGAAGTTGTGGTTGAAGCAGCACCTGAAGTTGTGGTTGAAGCAGCACCTGAAGTTGTGGTTGAAGCAGCACCTGAAGTTGTGGTTGAAGCAGCACCTGAAGTTGTGGCTGAAGCAGCACCTGAAGTTGTGGCTGAAGCAGCACCTGAAGTTGTGGTTGAAGCAGCGCCAGAAGCTGTTGTTGAAGCAGCGCCAGAAGTTGCGGTTGAAGCAGCACCAGAAGTTGTTGCTGAAGCAGCGCCAGTGGTTGCCAAAACAGCCAATAAACGCGCACCTAGACGTGCTCGTGGCAAACCTGCTATCAAGGCTGAAGCACCTAAAGCTGCTGTAGAGTTACCTCAGTCAGTCATTGATCAGCAAGAGAAACAAAAAGCCGATCGCGCTAAACGCAACGAAGAAGCAAAACCTCGTCGCTCTCGCGGTCAGTCTCGTGTTAAAAATGATCCTCGCGCATCTAAGCAAGAATCAACTGACAACACAGGCACTATCAGTAATGAAAAGACTGAGACAGTAAACCTTTCTGAATAATTTATTATTCTTAAAGTAAAAAGAGCCCGCTTTTTTGCGGGCTCTTTTGCATTCAAAATAGAAAAACGTTAACTTGTTTAACGTCGGTGATAAACCACTTATTAACACGCTTTAAAACCTAGCTTTTAATTAAGATGATCACCACTAACTTGCTATACGATTGTTTCATATGAATTTTACGTTTTAACCTGTTACTGGATTATCTATGTTTTTTGGTGATTCTCGATTTAAAGATTTTCATTTTGTGGGCGACTTATTTGGTGGTCTCACAACCGCTATCGTTTCCCTACCTCTTGCGCTTGCTTTTGGCGTTGCATCAGGTGCTGGCGCAGAAACAGGATTATGGGGCGCCATATTAGTCGGCTTCTTCGCTTCGATTTTTGGTGGTTCAACCTCCCTCATATCAGAACCCACCGGCCCAATGACAGTGGTCATGACCGCCGTATTAACCACCATGATGGCCTCTCACCCAGATCAAGGCCTAGCAATGGCCTTTACCGTCGTTATGCTAGCCGGTTTATTCCAGATAACACTGGGAAAACTAAAGCTAGGGAAATACATCACCCTCATGCCTTATAGCGTTATTTCTGGCTTTATGTCAGGCATTGGCATCATTCTCATTATTTTACAAATCGCTCCCTTTCTTGGCCAATCAAGCCCTACAGGCGGCGTACCAGGCACTCTTTTCGCACTACCCGATCTGGTTATGAACATGGATTTTGGCGAGCTATTCTTAGGCTTGATGACGCTGGCGGTGCTGTACTACATGCCTAAAAAGTGGCAAAAATACATGCCTCCGCAATTGCTCGCCCTCGTCAGTATCACCCTACTTTCTATTATTATATTTGACCAAGATAGCATCAGACGCATTGGTGAAATACCGTCGGGATTACCTAACCTACATTGGCCCACCTTTACTTTCGACATGATGGGCAATATGGCGATCAACGCCCTTGTATTGGGGACATTAGGCTGCATTGACACCTTACTGACTGCGGTTATTGCTGACAGCTTAACCCGTAAAGAGCACGACTCAAACAAAGAACTTATTGGTCAGGGAATCGCCAATGTCATATCGGGACTTTTCGGTGGCTTACCTGGCGCTGGCGCAACTATGGGCACAGTCGTTAACGTTCAATCCGGTGCACGATCACCCATATCAGGCATGGTGAGAGCCTTTATTCTTTTCTTAGTGGTTATGTGGGCCGCAAATCTTACCGCCCCGATTCCCATGGCCGTCCTTGCCGGCATCGCCCTCTATGTGGGCATTAATATTCTTGACTGGAGTTTTTTACAAAGAGCCCACAAAGTTGCCTGGTCCCCCACCATTATTATGTATGGCGTTATGTTATTAACCGTCTTTGTCGACCTTATGGTTGCTGTGGGTATTGGCGTTTTCATTGCCAATATTTTGACTATTGAAAAACTAAGTCGCTTGCAGTCAGGTAACATTAAAGCAATCAGTGATGCCGATGACGACACCCCATTAACAACAGAAGAAACAGCTTTATTAGACAAGGCGGAAGGGAGAATTCTCTTTTTTTACCTCTCTGGCCCTATGATTTTTGGCGTCAGCAAGACTATTGCCAAATATCATAATAGTGTTAAAGACTATCAAGCCATGGTTTTAGACTTAAGTGCGGTACCCATGATGGATTTAACCGTCGGCCTCGCTCTGGAAAATGCCATAAAGGATGCCATTGAGTCTAACTGCAAAGTCTATATTTTCTGCCCGAATGGACAAGCGATTGACCGCCTAGAAAAATTAGGCGTCCCTTCATTGTTACCTAAAGATGCGTTTGTCGACTCACGAATGGAAGCCTTAGAAAAAGCCAATTTAAGCCTTACTGAAAGCTAGGCCAAACACCCTATTAAGTTGCAGAAATCAACTTGATAGGGTGTCGATACAAGCGGTATTCAAACTAAGATCTAGGCCATCAAATACATAACCCCCTAGTAAAGCCTTAAGCCAATAAGTCAACCGCCTCAAGGCTTGGCAGTCGCCACTTGAATATAAACATACTCTTTGATTGTATCCCTTATTTGTAGATAAAAGCCCTTCATTATCACTCTGATCAATAAGAAAAAACAACCTATTGGCCACAGCCTCACTCGGCTCAATAATACTTATGGGATAATCGAATAAATCTGTAAACATGGATTTAATAAGGGGATAGTGGGTACAGGCCAGCACCAAAACACGAGAATTAAGATCCTGCATAATCCCCTTAATGCGCTGTAACTCTTGCTCAACCACAAACAACTTTTCTGGCATAGCATCAATAGCACGGGCTAACACATCACTTTCAATACAATGGTACCCCATTTTTGAATCAGTAAGACTCAAAGATGGGTTTGGCATACTGTTTTGGATCAGGATTTGAAGGCGTGAACTCTTACAAGATACAGGCGTTGCCAATACACTGACAACACCCTGAGCATTTAGCAGGCTAGCTGGTTTTATGGCAGGTTCTATCCCAACCACAATTATATTATTTTCTTTTACCTCTGGCAGGCAACGCACTAGCGAAACGGCCTCTAGGGTCGCGGTATTGCAGGCAATGACGAGCGCACTAACCCCTTTATTGATTAAAAAAAGACAAACCTTGATGACTCTATCTTGAATATCAGAAACAGATAAACTGCCATAAGGCGAAAAAGCATCATCAGCAAAATAATGCAGTTCAATATTTCGCTTAGCCCCCAATATTGCCGATAGCACAGTTAAACCGCCAGCCCCTGAATCCAGCACTCCAACCTTTAACGTTTTTGACAATTAATCCACCTAAAGTTGAGGTAATTCACCCAGCTGAACCGGCTCACGTTCTAGCTGAACCCCAAATTTCTGAAAAATATCTAAGGTAAGGTCGCGCTCTAATCTTAACAAATATTCGGCCTTGTCAGCCCCATGATTAACCAAACATAATGCCTGCTTGTCATAGACGCCTACACCCTCTCGTGAGAAACCTTTCCATCCTGCTTTATCAATCATCCATCCTGCAGCAAGCTTCCACGAATCCCCCACAGCAAAGGCAACTAGATCCGGAAAGTCCTTTAAGACAGCTTGGTACTGAACACCATCAACTATCGGATTCTTAAAAAAACTGCCCGCATTGCCAATCAATTTTGGATCAGGCAGTTTTTCAGATCGCACCTGACAGACCCTATCAAAAACCTGCTGAATACCGGGATTGTCCGGCAAGTCATTCGCTAATCCACCATAACTGACCTTCACCTTATGGTCGCGACTTAAATTAAGACTAATGGCCGTAATAAAATACCGATCAGCCCAATCCTGTTTAAAATAACTGTCCCTATAGGAAAAACCACAATCCGATGCATTAATCCAAAGTAGCTCTGCATTGGCTCTATCCATAACCTGCACACGGGCCAATACATCTTTTACTTCTACACCATAAGCACCAATATTTTGCACCGGGGCTGCACCTGCTGACCCTGGAATTAAAGCCAGATTTTCAATACCTGAAAATCCATTAGCCACCGCAAAGGTAACCACTTGATGCCAACTTTCACCCGCGCAAACCGTCATCTGAACTATGCTATCTTGCTCTGAAACCGAAATGCCTTTCAATCGATTAATAAGCACCAAGCCTTTAACATCCCCCGTCACAAGAAGATTACTACCCTCTCCTAACATGGTTATTTTAATGCTATTTGCGTTGGCCCATTCAAGCGCTTCAACAAGCTCATCTAATTGATTAATGACGGCAAAAAAATCAGCTTCCGCATCAAATCGAAAACTATTAAATGGCTTTAAAGACATATTACTTTGTATAAAATTTGGACTTTCAGAAAGAGACATAACTAACATTCTTTATGGATTTGATTCGATGTAATCAAGAAATTGCTGAGACAAACTCGCTAAGTTATCCGCCATGTCGGCAAAACCAGTTACGGCGCCGTAATAAGGATCATCAACATCGTCATTAACCGTATTTTCTTTAAAACTAGAAAAAAGCCTGACCTTTCCCTTTAATGAAGTAGGACAAAGGCTGATTAAGTTAGACAAATTAGACTTGTCCATGGCCAAGACCCAGTCAAAAGCCTCAAAATCCGCGCTTTGCACCTGCCTTGCCCTAAGCGCCTGAATATCGATACCGCGCAAAGCAAGCTCACTGACTGAACGTTTATCAGGGGGATTACCTTGGTGATAAGCCGCCGTGCCCGCAGAATCAACACATATATTTAAACCACGTGCGCTAATATCAGCCTCTAAGATTCCCTGAGCAGCTGGCGAGCGACAGATATTCCCCAAGCATACAACCAGCACCCTTAGGGGTGGACTAGTATTATTTTTTACTGTCATCTAATCGCTCTTCAGCGGTCAAGGTACGAGCCTCTGTTTCAAGCAAGACAGGAATACCGTCTCGAATTGGGTACGCCATGCCACCCATCTTACTGATTAACTCGGTCCCTTCTTCATTGACTGTTAAAGGCGTTTTAGTAACAGGACAAACTAGAATGTCTAATAGCGCTTTTTTCATTTATTCATTTTCCTACAAGCTGTTTTTCTAACTTTATTTTAGTTAATTGTAATAGTAACGAGTCGACACATGCCTTTGGCAAAGACACCTCGATGGGTAAGTACCACACATTATCATTAATCAATATCAGGTCTTTACATTTTACCGCATCTTTTTCAGTCATGACCACAGGTAGGTCATCACTTATATCCTGTTCCGAAAAATCGTGATGGTCAGCAAACCAACTTGTTTTAAAACCTGGCTTTAACCCTTTTTCTAATAACGTATTAAGAAAACGTTCAGGATTCCCTATGCCAGCAACAATTTGCCAATTAGGGTATTCATTTAATATCGTTAAAGGGGCTGCTTTTCCTGTTTTGAGATGAATTAACTCACTGGCCTGCAAGGGCACGGGAACAAGCTTCTCACAAAGCGCATCATCCAGATTAACCCCATCATATCGTGATAGAAGGTATCGTAATTTTTCAGACCTAGTTGCAACACTTAAACCATCGTCAGCCGACATCAAGCTAACAATAAAATCCACTTGATTAAGGCGAGTAACCGGTTCCCTTAGAGGTCCAACAGGTAACAATTTACCATTACCCAAGCCTCTTGTTGCATCCAACATCAAAAACTCAATATCCCTCATCATGGCATAATGCTGCATACCATCATCACTAATTACTAGATCAATGCTTTCATCCATCAACAGTGTATTTATGGCTGCCACTCGATCCTGACAGATCACCAGAGGACAATCTGCTCGTCGAACAAGCATCACAGGCTCATCACCACATTCACTGGCTAACGATTTTTGTGTTACTAAAATAGGGACTGTAGCGGACACCCCATAACCACGAGAAACAATACCAGGAGAGTAACCTGCCTGCTTAAGCGCTTTCACTAACGCGAGCACCATAGGAGATTTCCCTGTTCCACCCACGGTAATGTTACCTACAACAATGACAGGAGGGATGAATTGAGGCTTATCCTTTTTTTGAGCGAGAAAACGGGCTCTTTTTTGATTCACTAAATAAGAAACCAAGGGTGATAAGGGTAAAAATAAATGAGTCCATTTACTTTTACCGTACCAAGCACGATTAAAATACGCCTCAAAACTCACTCTTGTGTTTCTCTTGCCGTGGTATGAGCTAATTTAGCAAAACCAAGCTGTGCCGCAGCATCATAAATGCGTAACACCAATTCATAGGAGGCTTTAGCATCCGCGGTAATGATAAGGGGTCTTGATGAATCACCCTCAGACACTTCTAAAATCCCCTGTTTGAGGGTATCCGCCTTTTCATTCACCAGCGTCCTACCATTTAAACTGTATTGACCATCAGCGGTAATAAGAATTTCTATTTTATTCTTTTCTGAATCCGATAATTGAGATGATTGTGCGCTAGGCAGCTCTATCGTTAATTCATCCGTCTGCTTGAAAGTCGTTGTCACCATAAAAAAGATAAGCAAGAGGAAAACAACGTCAATCAAAGGCGTTAGATTTATAGTTACTTCATCTATTTTTTGACGTCTAAATTTCAACGCTTAACTCCCGTAACAACCGCATCACGATCACCGTGAATCACTTCAACCAACTTGGTTGATTGCTGTTCCATAGTCACGACCAATTCGTCAATTCGTCTGGCAAAAAAACGGTGAAAGATAAGCGCAGGAATCGCCACACCCAGACCCGCTGCCGTGGTTAATAATGCCTCTGAAATACCACCGGCCAACAGCGCTGTATCACCAACACCTTGCTCCATGAGGACTGCAAACACTTTAATCATACCGACAACGGTTCCCAACAAACCAAGAAGAGGTGCAATGGCAGCTATCGTACCCAAAGTATTCATAAAACGCTCAAGCTCATGAATAACATGACTCGCCGCTTCCTGAATACTTTCCTTCATAATATTACGACCGTATTTTGAATTCAAAATACCAGCCGCAAAAATAGATCCCATACCCGTACTGAGTTGTAATTTACGAATATTTTCACGATTAAGCTTATCTTCACGCAACATCATTAAAATACTATTCAACATACCTTGAGGCGTAATTTTTGAACGCCTTAAGGTCCAAAAACGTTCGATAACAATGGTTAACGTTAAAATAGAACACGCAAGCAGCGGCCACATAAAAAAACCGCCCGACTGGATAAAATCTAACACACAGAACTCCCTTAAAGCTTTGGCGAATAATTTAACACACTCTCTAGCTTGGCAACACGCATACAGTTATTTTCTTGGGATGAAATCAAAAAAATCAAACAGTTAGAATGCTTTATTAACCATTGTGTTCGCCAAAATTCAAATTTCATCTGCTCGCCCTCAGCTAATACCAACCAAGATACATTCATTGCTGATAATAAACTGACCACCCTCTTACTTGGAAATCGTTTTAATACTAACCAGTTCGGTGATAAAGCACTTAAAACAGCCGGTGTAATCGCTGCCTCTGCTATAGGCCAAACCATCACTTTAAAGATACCGCTTTCTCTGAGAGACACTGGATACAACATAGGCGTCAACCACATCATTGATAGTTCAGAGCGATTATTCACCCATTGAGACGATAATACTGGCCCATCAAAATGAGAATACAGAGTCAGATCGCCAGCACGATTTAATAGAACAAAAGCAGACTCCCCTGAGCCCACTTTTGCCACCTCATTAAAGGGCTCAGTAAAAATAAGTAAAATCAATAACAATGGAAATACGAACCAAGCAATAACCCTGTGTCGATAAAGAACCCAAACAAGGCAAGTCATGTATAAAACCACTTTATAAATAAGACCAACCTGTGGCACAAGCGTTAAGGATGGGGACGAATACGCGATTAATTCAAGCAATTTAACGACAGACACAACCAAACTATCCAGCAATACCATCAAGCCTGTATTGTCGAAAAAAAGTGTGATTAGGCTTGCTATAAATGCCACCGGAAACCAGAGAAAGCCCGTTAGAGGTAACATCATAAGGTTTACCAGGACATTGACACTTGAAATTGACGATTGCCAACCAAGAATCAAACCCGTTGCACACAAGGTTAAAATGAACTGTAACTTTACGGTTTGCGAAAAGTGTCGATTATGGCTGTCGAAATACACTAGCAATAAGAAGACTAACGAAAAGGATAACCAGAGCCCTGGAGCTGTAAACGAAGCAAAGTCCATCAACAATATGAGGTACAAACTGCACAATAAAATCCGATAGGAACTTGTTTTAATGCCACAGAGGTTGAACATTCGCCATAACAAAAGCATCAGAACCGCCCTTTGCACCGACTCTCCCCAGCCAGTTAATAACGCGTACAAAATTGATACTGGAAACAATAAGACAATAAAAAAAATGGCTTTATGTCCGAAAAAACGAATCAGACTTGCAGGTAACAGATACCAAACACTGCCGGCAAGCACCCTAACCATTAGATAGACAAACCCTATATGCAGACCAGAAACGACAAAAAGGTGCATTAAACCTAGGTACTTTATTAACCAATAATCTTTTTGATCAAGATCATGAGTCGCCCCCAATAGTAAGGCTTTCGTATATGGCCAACTTGCCAGCTCACTATAACGTACATCAAGGGCTTGTTTAATCTTTTGACTTAATGGTTCAGGCAACGCATTTACGTTAATTTTCTGCGCCAGCGTCCAATCAACTGCCTGTAAAACCACCCTGGCTTTAAAGCCAGATCGAAACAACCTTCTTTGCATCCAATTGCCGTTTTTTTTAGCCGGCAAACTTGAAATAATTGTCACTTGAATAGCACTATCTGATTGATTCACGTTGACATCAGTTAAAGCTGTCGCTCTTCTAAAACGATCATCGAAAACCAGATCTACAGCCAATTTATCCCGTTTAAAACATTTAAACCATGATTCAAAGCCCAACTCTTCTGTACTATTTGCCAGAACACGAGACTCCAAGCTGAATCCAAACTGGGGGCTATTTTCAAGACTATAAATGGGGACTTGATATATTTGATGAGCATTAACATTGATATCTTGTTTTTGACCCTCCCAGTTAAACAAGAGACTAACAATCAATATTGTAATAAAAATCAGGTGTTTGAAATTTTTAGTCGCTAAAAGATAGAGACAGAGGATTAAGATATGAGTAAAATACGCCTGTCTTATTTCAAACGGGCACAATATGCCTAAAATCAGCAATGCTAATTGCATTAGCAGCATTAAGACCTCCATGTCCTTTTAGCTACTTTAGAAAAACACTCTATGCCAAAGCGATATTTTAAAAAATACATACCTCAGCCAGATAAGCTAAAAAACAATAAAATTTTAGCTTTATTGGGCAATAAAATTTACGACCAAGATTTATGGCATTTAAATAGAAAATCTGTCGCGAAAGCCTTTCTTAATGGTTTGTTTTGGGCGGCACTTCCTATGCCATTGCAAATGCTCGCTGCCGCTCTTTTTGCTATCCCTCTAAAGGCTAATATACCGTTATCCATCGCACTTGTATGGATATCAAACCCCATAACAATGCCATTCCTTTTCTATTGTAATTACCTTATTGGCACCCTAATTGTGGGCTCAAACCATGCGTCAGACTTCCAACTCTCTATCGAATGGATTTGGAGTAAGCTTGAACATATCTGGCTTCCGCTCTATGTAGGCTCACTCATCACCGGCATTATTTCAGGCATTGTTGGCTATCTGACAATCCTTATCCTGTGGCGCCACAAGGTAAATAAACGCTGGAATGCTAGAAAGCTTAGGACAAAAAAGAAGCATTAACACAATCGCGTTAATGCTTTTTCAAGGGAATGGGGTTATTTTGCTAAATCTAGTGGCTCGATTTTACCAAAATGCAAACGATAAGCAGAATCCATCCAACTCAACATCCCTTCATCATGAGTAACAATTAAGAACGCCATATTCAATTCAACCTTTAAGTTCTGAATAAGGGATTGAATTTCATTCGCTGTTTTCTCATCCAAATTACCGGTTGGCTCATCCATCAAAACACAGGCAGGGTCATTCGCCAACGCTCTAGCAATAGCAACACGTTGACGCTCACCACCAGATAACTGGGAAGGCCTATGTTGCAAACGTGCAGCCAAGCCTACTTTACTTAGTATTTGTTCTGCTTTCAGCGCTGAAGCCTTCCTAGATTTATTGGCTATCAACATTGGCATCATGACATTTTCCAGAGCACTAAACTCAGGCAATAAATGATGAAACTGATACACGAAACCTAAGTTTCGATTTCTCATGATAGCCCTGTGTTTATCTTTCATACTTGACCAAGCAATACCGTCAAGTAAGACATCACCACTGGTCGCGAGATCCAATCCAGCCAGCAGGTTTAGTAGGGTTGTTTTACCCGAACCCGAGGCCCCTACAATGGCAGCAGTTTCACCGGCTTTAAGCGACATCTGAACATTCTCAAACACACTCACCTGATGCTTTCCATCGTCATAGAGCTTACTCAAATCACGACATTCCAACACCAGCTTATTCATATCATTCATATCTCAACGCCTCAGCAGGTTGAACTTTAGATGCACGCCAAGCAGGGTATATCGTCGCGAGTACGGTCATAATAAAGGCAGAAATCATAATTGTTTTCACATCTTGCCAGTTAAGCTCAGAGGGTAAATAACTAATAAAATACACATCCGCATTTAAGAACTGAATATTTAACACTTGCTCGAACCAAGCAATTACAGCACTGACATTCAAGGCACCTAAGATTCCCAGAATCAAGCCTGTAATAGAACCCAAAGCACCAATAAAGATACCTTGCACAATAAAGACACACATAACTTGCCCAGATGTTAGCCCCATGGTTCGCAAAATCGCAATATCCGTTTGCTTATCGGTAACAACCATAACCAAGGTTGATACTATATTAAACGCAGCAACGGCAATAATAAGTAACAACAAAAGCGCTATCATGGTTTTTTCCATTTGAATCGCTTGAAACAAGTTACCATGGGTCTTGGTCCAATCACTTACCCTATTTTGACCTGGCACTGCTCTGGCGATATCCCAAATAGCCGTAGGCGCTTTAAACAAGTCATCAAACGAAATCCTTAACGCTTCTACCTGCCCTTTGGGCAAACGCTTTAACTTAGCTGCATCCTTAATATGAATATAAGCCAAGCTCGAGTCCAACTCCGCCCCCACCTTAAAAGTACCAACCAAGGTGAAGCGCTTTAATCTAGGGGTTATACCTGCAATTGAAACATTGGCTTCGGGCAGGATAGCGGTCACTTTATCGCCAACTTTAACGCGTAATATTTTAGCAAGCTGCTCACCTAAAATTATGCCGAATGATTGCTCGTTCAAGGCTTGTAACGAGCCACTCACCATATGTTCATCTATGATAGAGACTCGTGCTTCCAACTCAGGCTCTATGCCATTTAAAAGCGCACCTTGTACCCCTCTTTTAGACTGAAACATCACTTGAGCTTGAGTATGAGGTGCTACACCGACAACACCGGGTAACTCGCTAACTAACGCAGCATCCGCCTGCCAGTTGAGTAAATTAGGACTTCCCCAAAGCGTTGCATGAGGCACCATCCCCAATATTCTCTGTCGTAATTCACGGTCAAATCCATTCATCACCGACAGCACGATAATTAAAACAGCAACCCCTAATGCAAGCCCTGCAATTGATGAAAAGCTAATAAAAGAAATAAAGTGATTATTTCTTTTTGCACGTGCATAGCGAAGACCTATACGGACAGGTAAAAAATTAAACAAATGGCGTCCTCAACAATCAAATAAAACATTTAATTTGAAAATATTACAAAACAATTAGTTAGAGCATAAATTAGATATAAAAAAAGGGGCAAGCCCCTTTTTTAAGAAAAACATATGAGCCAATTACGCATTAAGCGTCAAAGTTCATACCAATCCTGCGACCGACTTCTTCATAAGCTTCAATCACGCCACCTAGACCTTGACGGAATCTATCTTTATCAAGTTTTTCACGTGTAACGCTGTCCCACAAGCGACAGCCATCTGGACTAAACTCATCACCAAGCACGACTTCACCTTTATAAATGCCGAACTCAAGCTTGTAATCAACTAACAACATACCGCCGTCTGCAAACAAAGCCTTAAGCACATCATTCACTTTATAGGTTAACACTTTTGCCTGTGCCAAATGATCCGCTTTGGCCCAACCAAACACTTCAACATGGGACTCATTAATCATAGGGTCACCAAGATCATCATTCTTTAAGAACAATTCAAATGTAGGTGGATTAAGCTCTAAACCTTCTTCCACGCCCAATCGGCGACACAAACTACCTGCAGCGATGTTACGTACAACGCATTCCACCGGCATCATATCAAGGCACTTAACCAAACACTCAGTATCACTTAGCAGGCTTTCAAAATGCGTTGGAATACCCGCTTCTTGTAATTTAGTCATGATAAAAGCATTAAACTTATTATTCACCATGCCTTTACGGTCAAGCTGTTCAACTTTTTTACCATCAAATGCTGACGTATCATCACGAAATACGAGAACCATTTTATCAGGATCATCTGTTTTAAATACAGATTTTGCCTTACCTGCATATAGTTCTTCACGCTTTTCCATTGGAGAGTCTCCGCTTAATTCTGCTGTAGGGGGTTAATTTTTTAAGGCGGACATAATTCGATATGAAACCACATCAGGATATTCAGTCGCAGAAGTATCAACCTCTACAAATAAACCTTCGGCTCTTTGAACTAGGTCAACAGGATATACTCGCTTTTGCCAAACAACACCATTGAGGTTGCGATATCTAACATTTAACAAAAGAGTCTCTTTACCTCCTTCGGTTGTTGGCGGAAGTGTCACCGGTTTCAAATCACCGACTTTGGTCACTTCTCCCTCTGTTACGAATGCCAATTCTAGAGGGTCACGAGAAATAAGGTACAAATCACTTTGCTCAACTAATGTTGCCACATCAGATGCCATTGACGATGCATTCATCTTCAGCACATATTGACCGGCATTTGAAAGCCAAACCTGATCAGAAGATCCAACTTTTGCATTCTGTTTGGTTTCTTGCTCAAGAGATTCACGGGAAACAGCAGAGATTAATTGCAAGCCAACTGAGTAGTCTTTGTCAGTTACGATTGGGCTCAACCAATCACTGTAGCTAAGAACCTTATTTTGGTCTTTACTAACAACCCTATGTTGAAATCCGATTTTCGTACCATTTTCATGAGCAACTAACGGAAACTGATAGACAGTACGGTCTGGATATAAACGCGTAATGTTATAATAAAGGCTTAGCAGTGCTCCCTGATCTTGCGCCCCAATAGGCATACTGACTATGCTAGTGTCAGTGCTCTCATCAATAGGATTACCTTCACCGTATAAAGACGACAAAAAGTTCTTCACTACAACTTTTGACGTATCAATATCTAGCGGTGTTTCAACCCACATAATATCATCTTCCCAGCTAACCGCTAAATCAGCGAGTGGTAAATATGACTCCGGAAGCGCTGGTGTTTCAAATTCAGTTTTATCACTAATATTTGATATTTCATTTTCATTCGGAATAACCAGTGAGTCTTGCGCTACCACTGAGCCGTCTGGTACCACTAACTCAGTATTATTGGAACGACTTAGCTGATAATCATCAGCCTTATCAACAATAGAGCATGCTGTCATTGATAAAGCGACTGTCGACACCATAGCTATTTTTTTCGCTATAACATAAGTCATTAGGCCATTACCTTAGCTTGCTTCATTGCATCAATAACAGCCGCATGAAACGTTTTATCAAATGGCGTTAACGGCAGACGTATGCCCGCAGTACATAAATCTAATTGCTCGCACGCCCATTTAACGGGAATAGGATTAGATTCTAAAAATAGATTTTTATGCAAGCCCAGCAAACTCGAATCAATTGCTTTCGCATCATCAGCCTTACCTTCAAGCGCCAAAGATGCCGCTTGAGATGCTTTAGCAGGCGCTACATTTGCAGTAACAGAAATATTACCCTGAGCCCCCATAAGAATAAGATCGATGGCGGTAGGATCATCACCAGAATAAACAGCAAAACCAGCAGGTGCTTGCTCAATAAGGTCTTTACCACGAACAAGATCGCCAGTTGCATCCTTGATACCAACTATATTGTCAATAGCGGCTAAACGTAGCGTTGTCGCATTATCCATATCGCAGGCAGTACGGCCAGGTACATTATACAAAATTTGAGGGATATCAACCGCCTCAGCAATGGCTTTAAAGTGCTGAAACAAACCTTCTTGGGTCGGCTTATTGTAATATGGCGTCACAAGAAGACAGGCATCAGCACCTGCATCTTTTGCCCTTTGTGTTAGGTCAATTGCTTCATGAGTGGAGTTAGCACCCGTACCTGCGATGACAGGCACTCGACCTGCAACGCTAGAAACCACTTGGCGAATTACATTTGCGTGCTCTTCATAATCGAGAGTCGCTGACTCGCCTGTTGTACCTACAGCAACGATACCATGAGTACCGGCCTTTAAATGAAACTCAATCAGTTCGTCTAATTTGACAGAATCAACTGCCCCATCAAGCTTCATGGGAGTAATTAGAGCAACTAGGCTGCCAGTGATCATTACGCGTCTCCAGTAAAATTTTATGCGTGCATATAGTACAGTTGCACAAACTTAAGAACAACAAGACTCTGCCTTTAAGGAGCACAAATCCTGTCTTTTTATCGTATTAATAAAGTGTTACCCCATTATACAAGCTGGTAAACTGCCCCCTTATTCATTCAATAACATGGAATTAAATTATGACTCTTGAAGTAGGGCAATTAGCGCCAGATTTTGAAATCGAAAACCAAGACGGCCAACTTATCACTCTCTCTCAATTCAGAGGAAAAAAGGTCGTTTTATACTTCTACCCAAAAGACTCAACCCCTGGCTGTACCGCCCAAGCTTGCAACCTAAGAGATAACTATGAAAGCTTGAAAGCGCAAAACTTTGAGATACTAGGCATCAGCACAGACACTGAAAAGCGTCATCAAAACTTCATTAAAAAAAATGAACTCCCTTTCCCCTTACTTGCTGACACCGAAAGAAAAGTGCACGAACTCTACGACACATGGCAGTTAAAAAAGTTCATGGGCAAAGAGTACATGGGCACAGTACGAACCACATTCATTATTGATGAAGAGGGCAATATCTCTGATATCATCAAGAAAGTAAAAACCAAAGAGCATAGCGCTCAGATTCTGACCTAGCATTCTGCTAATACACAGTCAGTCGCAAGATAAAGATATAAAAAAAGGCACCTAATGAGGTGCCTTTTTGTTAGTAACCAGATAATTTATGATGATGGCTTGGCCAAGCATTAATAATCGCTTTCACCAAGGTTGCCAAAGGTATAGCAAAAAACACACCCCAAAAACCCCAAATACCGCCAAAGAATAAAACCGCAATAATAATCGCAAGAGGGTGTAAATTAACTGCCTCCGAAAACAACAGAGGCACCAACACATTACCATCAAGTGCCTGCACAACTAAATAGGCAACCAATACATAAACAAATTCAGAGTCAGTCCCATATTGATAAAAAGCCACCATAACAACTGGGACGGTTACGGCTGCAGCACCAATATAGGGAATCAAGACAGATAAACCAACAAACAAAGCAAGTAGCTCTGCATACCTTAACCCTAACACAGCAAATACCGCATAGGTGGCAACACCAACCACCACCATTTCGATAAACTTACCACGAATATAGTTTGCTATCTGGTCATTCATCTCTTTAGCGATTGAGCGCATCATCGCCCTTTCAGAAGGCAACCAGGCTGTAAACCAAACCATAATTTGCTTTTGATCTTTCATTAAGAAAAACATCACCAGCGGCACCAATACCATATAAATCATCAAAGACATGATAGAAGGAATACTTGATAAGGAGAAAGACAACAACCATTGACCAAGGTTTGCCAACTCATTGGCCATATTACTCATCACCTCATCAATAGAATCTTGTTTTATATATTCAAGATGCTCTATTGCAAAGGTTTTAACAACAGAATCAAGATCAGCCAACATCTGTGGTGCATCATTTAGCAAACGACCTGCCTGTTTCCAAATAACAGGAACCATTAATCCAATAAAAGCCACGCACAGTGCTGTAAATGATAAAAAGACAATCAATACCGCTGGTAAATGTGCCAAACCGATTCGTTCAACTTTACTGACGACGCCTTGCAATAAAAAGGCAAGAACAATAGCAATCAAAACGGGTGCTAGAATATTCCCTAAAAAAACAAGTACCGCTATACACGTAATAAGCAGCAATAAAAACACAACTGCTTCCTCATCAGAGAAATAGCGTTTTATCAAAGAGTCAACAATTTTTAACATAGATTCCTGCTTAGTTTGCCATAATGGCCTAGGGTTTTTTAATTAAAAAACGACACACATTATCAACTTGTTCCTGCAATAACAATGGAACATCAACCACAGTCAAATAGTAGGGTATATCCTTTAAAGAACCCGGATCACTCGACAACACGCACAACACCTCTTGGGATGCCATTTTAGCGAGGGCGAGTTTGGTTTTCAATAATGGCATTGGACACTTATCTTCTCTTACATCCAATAATACGTCATACTCTTGATCACTTAATTCCACCATATAGAATCTCAAATTACTCTTTTAAAACAATGAATTTATTTAAAACAATAGGGCAAAGCATAACACTTTGTCTCTGCTTAACACTCCCCTGCCTCAAAGCAGAAACTCAGATCCCAAACCTTGAAGCAAACCTTGACGAACAGAGCCTTTCGAACCCATCCTATATCGTTGGGCAGCATTGGTTTCGCAGGTTAAATGGCAGCCAGCAACTCATCGTATTTCCACCGGCTTATGATTATTTGAGAAATGCGCTTTCCACCCTACTACCTCACACCGGACTGTATCAGAAAAACATTGAAATAGGTCTGCTAAACAGCAGTAAAAGCAATGCCTTTGTCCTCCCTGGCAACCATCTTTTTATCTACAGCGGCATGCTCAGCAAAATCAAAAATGAACAAACCTTCTATGCCTTACTAGCGCATGAACTTGCTCACTTAGACCTGAAACATTACGAAAGACAAAATCAGCATAATAAACAAGAACAAAGCAAAGCTATGCTCATGATAGGCGCCGGTATTGCCGCGGCACTGGCTGGTGCACAAGGCGACGCTACTTATGCATTATTTCTATCGGGAATCGCCAATAAGGAAGAAAATAGACTCAGCTATAGTCGCATCCAAGAGCAAGAAGCAGATAGACAAGCAAGAAAATATCTCGCCAATGCAGGTCTAAGTAAAAACGCAACGAGCGACTTATTTTTGACTTTCTTTCAAACCTCAATCGGCCAAGAACCAATAGAGTTTCTGTCGACTCATCCGATTCCAGAAACGAGGCTCGCCGACTCACTTAGCACTCAACCTTTAAAAAGTATCTTGAAGCAGGGAGACCAATCACAATTCAATCAATTTAGAGCCAGCATGATTGCCTATCGGGCCAGCTTACTTCAAGATTCAGATACCTACTTAGACTCTCAGCTCAGTAGCATCTCGGATCAAAACTATGCAAAAGCGCTGGTCGCCTTCCTCAACAATGATACAGAAAATGCCCTCAAACTGACAAAAAGTTTAAATGAGGCTCACGACAATCAAGCTTATTTGAAAGCTAAAATATTTATTAACAACAACAAAAAACCACAAGCAGACGAGATAATAAAGCACCAACTCAGTCTAAATGAAAACCAACTTGCCTTTATTGAGTTAAGCTCAAACAAGTACGCATTTAACCCAAACAATGCCCAACAAAGCAAACTACTTCAATATCAAAAAGACATCATTAATCGCATTCACTTAAAACACGCCAAAGACACAAAAAATCTGGCGCTAACCCGAGCCTATGAAGCAGAAATTGCCTTTAGTAAAGGCCAGTCTCAAGCTGCACTCAACCTACTAAAACGAGCAGAACCTCTCGCTAACACCAAGGATCTAGTCATTATAAAAAGAATAAAAAGAGGCATTGCTGAGACAATAGAAATTGAGAAAAGTAACGATATAAAGCAGAATTAATGGCCCACTATTTTATATAGCAGGCCAACTGAAGAGTTAGCTTTGAACTTGAAAATCTAACATTTTTTGCAAAGGTATTAAGGCTTTAACCCGAGTAACATCATCAACATTCACTTCGTCAGTCATATTAACTAACGCATTACGTAATAGCTGAAGGCTGTTTAACGCCATCCAAGGACAATGAGCACAACTTCGACAAGTTGCACCTGAGCCCGCTGTTGGAGCCTCTAGGAATTGTTTATCAGGTGAAGCCTGCTTCATTTTATAGAAAATACCGCGGTCAGTCGCTACGATAAAACTGGAATTTGGCATCTCTTTTGAAGCATTGAGAAGTTGAGACGTTGAACCTACAACATCGGCCACATCAACAACTGATTCAGGTGATTCAGGGTGAACAAGCACTGCCGCATCTGGGTAGATATCTTTAAGATCAAGAATCCCCTTTGCTTTAAACTCTTCGTGAACAATGCAAGCACCATCCCATAGAATCATGTCTGCACCTGTTTGCTTCTGGATATATCCACCCAAATGCTGATCAGGGCCCCAAATAATAGTCTCACCTTGATCAACCAAGTGCTCGACTACTTGAAGTGCAATACTTGAGGTTACAACCCAATCAGCTCGCGCTTTAACAGCAGCAGAGGTGTTAGCGTAAACAACCACTTTACGTTCAGGGTGTTGATCACAAAAAGCTGAAAACTCATCAATAGGACAACCAATATCCAACGAACAGGTTGCCTCTAGAGTCGGCATAATGACAGTTTTTTCAGGGCTTAAAATTTTAGATGTTTCACCCATAAACTTCACACCTGCAACAACCAAAGTTGATGCCGGGTGATTAGCGCCAAATCTCGCCATTTCCAATGAGTCAGCAATAACACCGCCGGTCTCTTCCGCTAAGGCTTGAATTTCATCATCACAATAATAATGGGCAACTAAGACAGCATCTTTAGCTATTAAAAGGGATTTAATTTCGGCGCGTAAGGCTTCATCGTTTTCAGATGGTGTGCGTAATACTTGTTCAGCAGAAAAAAGGTGCTGTTGAACCGTTTCTCGTAAAGCCACTTTATCGAGGGCGTTCGACATATTATTACCCCTAACTAAAAACTCGGGACTAGATTTTGGAAGTTGGTGGGTCGTACTGGATTCGAACCAGTGACCAATTGATTAAAAGTCAACTGCTCTACCAACTGAGCTAACGACCCAGACTATCTGAAGTAACTATTTATATATGATTGTTGGTGGGTCGTACTGGATTCGAACCAGTGACCAATTGATTAAAAGTCAACTGCTCTACCAACTGAGCTAACGACCCAACGGGCGCGAATATTACAGAACCCATTGGGAAATACAAGCTATTTTATGTTAGATAAAAGATTTTTTGCTAATTTTGCTGCTTTACTGCTTGGAAAGCGCTCAACCACATCAACTAAATAGTGTTTAGCCGACTCTTTATTATCCAATTTCAAATATGCAAAACCTAAACGATATAAGGTATCTGTCTCTTTATCATGACCTGGAAATTGATCTATCACAGATTTAAACTGCTCAATCGCTGACACTGGATCACCAGAGTTCAACTTCAACAACCCAAGCCAATAAAATGAATTACCGGACAACTCACTGTTTGGATACTTTGCAATAAAGTCAACAAACGCTAATTCCGCTTTTGCATTTTCATTGTTACGCACCAATGAGTACGCAGCTTTGTATTGCGCGAGTGTTTCAGCATTTGCAGGTTCAATCACGACAGGTACGCTAACAACCGCACTTACCTCATCCTGACCCACTACAGGCACTTGTTCTTGCCCTACATCAGAACTAGCAACGCTTACCTGTGGTGTCACCATAGAAACAACAGGGGATGGGCGCGCTTGTGCCGATTTCATTAACGATGAAATGCGCTTATCAAGATCGATATATCTATCCCTTTGACTTGCCTTCATCTTTGAAAGTTCATGCTGTTGCTGCTCAACAGTGCCCCTTAAAGACTGCACTTCAAGTTGTAAGTTTTCTATTTGATACAGCAATTCGGCCGCTGCACTAGACGACAAAGCACTGCTGCTTTCGCCTTCCGCAAACGCCAATGGCGCTGTAAAACACAGCGCCATTGCGATAGAGCGAAGTTTATGCGTCAAGGCAGACATTATTCGTAACGTACTTCTACGCGACGGTTAGCTTGCCAAGCCGATTTATTATGACCAAACTCTAGTGGCTTTTCTTCACCAAAACTAACTGATTCAATTTGTGCAGCAGCAACACCTTGAATAGTTAAATAACGACTTACCGCTTTAGCACGACGTTCGCCAAGTGCCATATTGTATTCACGAGTACCACGCTCATCAGCATGCCCCTCTAGAACAACTTGAGCATCTGGGTTAGCAACAAGGTATTTAGCATGTTTTGCTAACGCTTCACGTGCTTCAGGGCGAACAATTGATTTATCAAAATCAAAATAGAAAACATGAGCAACACCCAACAACATATCTTTAGCGTTTGCTGCTGCTGTTTCGGCTGCGGCTGCAACATCTGCAGAAACAACATTGCCATTACCATCAACAATTACGCTAGATAAATCACCATTACCATTTGCTCCAAAAGACTCATCATTCGCTTTTGCGCTAGAATCATTTGAATTAGCTACAGTTGATTCAGCTGCAACTGTTTTCGCTTCAGTTTCTGATACTGAAGATGTATCAGTTTCTGTCGCTGTGGTACTACAACCTGCAATCAAAGCTGCAGAAAGGCCAATTACAGCCATTTTACCTAGTTTATTAACGCTCATTCTTCACTCCTTAAGGGTGCTCTACTCGAAGAAAGGGGACCATGCAGGTTCCCTGACCTCACCTGCCGCTGATGGTAACCTATATTTCACTAAACCATCAACGGAAACTACTGCCAAAATACCTTTGCCGTTATATGTCGTTGCATACATCACCATACTGCCATTTGGCGCAATACTTGGCGACTCGTCCAGGTATGTTTCTGTTAAAATTTGTACACGGCCATTTTTCATATCTTGCAATGCGACATGATAATTACCATCATTTTTTTGAACAGTCACTAAATAACGTCCATCTGGAGTCATTCTTGCTCGTGTATTTAAATCACCCTCAAAAGTCACGCGTTCTACTGCCTTAGAACTGATATCTACACGGTAAATTTGCGGATTCCCACCCCTATCAGAAGTGAAAACAATCCCTTTACCATCCGGTTCCCAGCTTGGCTCGGTATCGATTGAGTAGTGATTTGTAATTCTATTGAGTTTTTGCGTAGCGATATCAAAAATATATATCTCAGGATTTCCATCTTTAGACAAGACTATGGCCAATTGTTTGCCATCTGGAGACCAGGCTGGCGCACCATTCAACCCTTTATACTGAGCAATTTTTTGCCTTTTACCCGTCGCTAATTCCTGCACAAAGATATTTGGTCGACGATCCCTAAACATGACATAGGTGATAAAGCGGCCATCATGACTCCATGACGGCGACAAGATAGGTTCTTCCGACTCAACAATTACCTGCGGTCTGTGGCCATCAGCATCGGCGACTTGCAAACGATAAGTTGGCGCAGCTCGATCCCCTTCTGCGGTAACATACAGAATTCGGGTACTAAACGCCCCCCTAACACCTGTTAGGAGCTTATAAATCTTGTCACTAATATAGTGAGCCGCATCACGCATCCCACTTGCCTTAACCGCTAATCCTTCGTGTTTTTCAACGGTCTTTTGACTTAATACATTAACCAGTTCAAATGCTATTTCGTAATTGCTCGCATCAATCTGCTTAACACTGCCAATCACAACGTAATCGCTCTTTAATAGGCGCCAGTCACGAAAATGTACATCTTCTTTTTTAGACGGCAAACTCAACATATTGGTTCTTGGAATTGCTTCAAAAAGTCCACTACGCTTTAAATCATTTTCTATTATTTGAGCAACATCCGCAGGCAAAGCATCCTGCCCTTCATAGGCAAATGGCACAACCGCTAAAGGCAACAACTGATCAGCACCACTGGTAATTTCAATTACCAACTGTGCTTTTGCTAAGCCTGACAAAAGTAACATCATCAAACCCAGCGAAAAACATTTCAACTTCTTCATTAGCGTCTCAAATCCTGAGGATTAAAAATTATTTCAATCTGTCTGAAATTTCGTTCAAATACATAAGGATCTAGCTCAGACAGCTCTTCAATTCGACCCATTTTATACACGGCATCAACTGCCCTTTGATCAAATAAGTCATCTCCACTTGAACGGGTTATTTGAGCCAAATCAACTTCACCCGTGGGCAAAAAGAAAATACTCAATTGCGTTCTCATCCCGTTTTTAGCATTTGGCGGACGAATCCAACGAGAACGTATGCGCTGATTAATCAAACCCGACATAGATTGCAACATCTGGGCTTCAGCAATATCGTCCAACCTTTCAGCTTCTGCTTGCAATGCAAGCTCAGCAGCCAAGGCTTCTTTTCTCGCTTTCTCCTGCACTAACGCTTGCTGTGCTTCTTCCTGCCTTTTCTTTTGTTCTGCAGCAATACGAATGACCTCAAGTCGCTTACGCTCTTGCGCAGCTTTTTGCTGGTTTATCTTCGCTTGCTCTCGCTTTTTAGCCTCCGCAAGCTTTTTAGCTTTATCTGCTTTACTCGATTCTTGAGCTAATCGTTTTTTTGCATCCGCTTTTGCTTGCTGTGATTTCTTAGCCGCTACCTGCTGCTTGTCAGCCTCAGCCGCTTGTCTTTTTTGTAACTTATCCGCTTCAGCCTTGCGAGCTGCCTTTTCAGCCACTCTTGCCTTTTTTTCAACAGCTTGCTTTTGCTTTTTCTGCTGCGCCAACTGCTTCTTCCGATCCTTTAAGGCTTGCTCTGCCGCCTTTCGCTTTTTATCACGCTGTGTTTTTTGCTTAGCAGCCAGCGCCTTTGCTTTTACTTTGGCCTTATTCTCTTCTATCTTTTTACCGATAATCGTCTGGCTAATATCGACCACTTTTGCTTGAACAACGGGTCGATCATTGACCCTAAGATCTTGTTCTTCTTTGAAATCTACCGCAACCAAGCTTACCACAATTAAAAACAAATGCAGACTTAACGCAAGCAGCATAGGTAAACCATAACTTTCTTTACTAAAAAAACTCATTACGGCGCCTCAGGTTCTGTTACCAGCCCCACATTAGGTACACCCGCCGCCTGCAATGCCACCATCAGTCCGATCACATCACCATAAGCCACTCTACGATCCCCTCTCACCAAAACAGGCAGCCTTGGGTTTTGAGCAATCACTTTTCTCACTTTGTCCTGCAACTCAGACAAGGGCAAAGACTCTTGTTCCCCTCCAAAGTCTATAAAATATTCCCCCTTTTCATTGATAGAGGCAACAAGCACTTCCGTCTGGGGGTCTTCAATCGGCGAAGCATTAGCGCTGGGCAACTCAACATCCACCCCTTGCGTTAACATTGGCGCCGTAATCATAAAAATAACTAACAGCACCAACATAACATCTATGTAAGGCACCACATTAATTTCAGCCATGGGTTTACGACGTGTACGACGATTGGGGCGAGCCACTATGCAGCCCCTCCATCTCTTCCATGAACTTTACGGTGCAAAATACTACTAAACTCATCTGAAAAGGTTTCGTAGTTAATCGCAAGTGCGTCCGATAAAGTCGAAAAGCGGTTATAAGAAATAACAGCAGGAATCGCCGCCAACAAACCAATCGCAGTCGCGATCAACGCCTCTGCAATACCCGGAGCAACGGTTGCCAGCGTCGCTTGCTGCACTTCGGCCAAACCGATAAAGGAATGCATAATCCCCCAAACGGTGCCAAACAAACCAACATACGGACTGGTTGAACCCACAGTCGCTAAAAAAGAAAGATGCTTATCCAGCTTTTCTTCCTCCCGAGTAAGCGCCACACGCATCGCTCTTTGAACACCTTCCATCACAGCATCTGGATCCATATTGACGCTTTGACGCAAACGCGTAAACTCCTTAATACCCGATGTAAATATATTCTCGACACCTTCAACTCTTCGCCCTTCTGCCGTTATCTGACGGTAGAGCTGACTTAAGTCCATACCAGACCAAAACAAATCTTCAAATGTATGGCGTACTTTTTTAGCATTTCCAAGAACTCTTATGCGCTGAAAAATAATCACCCAAGAAAAAATAGATGCTGAAACCAGCATTAGCATCACTAGTTGCACAACCACACTAGCATTTGCGATAAGACTCCAAATTGACATTTACTACCTCTAATTTAAATCGTTTGGCAATTGATAATTAAAATGCTCATATGCCTTTTTTGTAACCTGTCGACCCCGCGGTGTACGCATGATAAAACCTTGCTGTATAAGGTAGGGCTCGATCACATCTTCAATGGTATCTTTATCTTCCCCAACTGCCGCTGAAATACTATCAATCCCAACTGGCCTTCCTTCAAACTTCTCTATCATAGTCAATAACATACGCCTGTCTAGATGGTCAAAGCCCTGAGTATCTACACTTAACATATCTAATGCTTGCTGAGCAACCTCTTGTGCCACAACTTCATGCCCACCTACCTGGGCAACATCTCGCACTCGACGCAACAATCGGTTCGCTATTCGAGGTGTACCTCGTGCTCTACGAGCAATTTCAAAGCTACCCGTAGGGTCCATATTCAATCCCATTTTCTGAGCAGAGCGAGCTACTATCGTTGTTAACGACTGCACATCGTAAAACTCAAGTCTTTGCACTATGCCAAATCGATCCCTTAAAGGAGACGTTAACAGCCCAGCACGAGTTGTTGCTCCGACCAAGGTAAAAGCAGGAAGTTCAATTTTAATAGATCTCGCGGCAGGCCCTTCCCCTATCATGATATCTAACTGATAATCTTCCATAGCTGGATATAAAATCTCTTCGATCGCCGGACTTAAGCGATGAATCTCATCAATAAACAGCACATCACCTTCACTTAAGTTGGTCAATAGCGCAGCCAAATCACCCGCTCGCTCCAACACAGGCCCTGAGGTCGTTTTAATTTCCACCCCCATTTCATTGGCAATAATGTTAGCCAGTGTCGTTTTTCCCAGCCCAGGCGGTCCAAATATCAAACAATGATCTAAGGGCTCTTGCCTTTGCCTCGCCGCTTGCATAAAAATATCCATCTGCTCACGCACCACAGGCTGCCCCACATATTCATCCAACATTTTGGGACGAATAGCGCGGTCAACATGCGACTCAGACCCTGACAACTCAGCGTCACTTGTCGTCGCACTGATTATTCTATCGGATTCAATCATGTCATTGGCCTACTTAAGCATATTCCTGAGAGCAGCTTTAATTACCTGCTCACTACTATCTGATGATACGGGCACTTTAGCGATGGCCTTAGCTGCCTCTTGCGGTTTATAACCCAATGAAATCAAAGCCGCTTCCGCTTCTTGCCTAGGGTCAGCCTGAACTTGTCGAAGTACTTCTGGCGTAGAAAATAAATCATTCTTAGCCGCCTGACCTAGCTTATCCCTTAATTCAATAATCAAACGTTCTGCCGTCTTTTTACCGACTCCTGGAATCCGAGTTAGCGCCGTCACATCAGATTCCTGCACATTCGCAATCAACTCATCACTCGACATACTTGATAAAACACTCAACGCCATTTTAGGTCCAATGCCATTTACCTTTATCAAAATTCGAAACAAAGCTCTCTCGCCCTTACTTTTAAAGGCATATAAACTTTGTGAATCTTCTTTGACTTGAAAATGAGTATAAAGAGTGACCTTTTCACCGATTGCTGGCAATTCATAAAAGGTCGTCATAGATGCGGTTAACTCATAACCGACACCATTTACATCTAACATCAATTCAGGCGGAATTTTTTCCACTATGTAACCTACTAAACGACCTATCACTTCATTTTCCTTATATCTAATTCAGACCAACGTTTACCTGATCTTGCCGCTCGTTTACCCACGCCATACTCAAGGCCTGAGGAGGTGCGAGTATGGGCATGACACATAGCAATCGCCAATGCATCTGCAGCATCTGCCTGAGGCGCCTTATCAAGTTTCAATAGAAGCTGAACCATCTGCTGCACCTGTTCCTTATCTGCACTACCACTGCCGACAACAGATTGCTTAACACGCTTAGCGGCATATTCTGCTACGGGTAACCCCGCCATCGCGGCCGCCACAATTGCCGCACCGCGCGCCTGCCCTAGCTTTAATGCGGAGTTTGCATTTTTTGCCAAAAATACCTCTTCAATGGCAAATTCTTGAGGCTGATAGCGCGATAATAACTCACTAACATTGATATAAATATTTTTCAGTCGCTCAGCCAAAACAGCATCGGGTAAACGAATGCATCCACTGTCGACATATTCGATACGCTGGCCTTGTACATCTATAATGCCAAAACCAGTAATACGTGAACCTGGGTCAATTGCTAAAATTCGAGTCAAAACACACCTAAATGATCTAATCAATTAACTGTATATTTCAACAGTATGTCTTTTAACATTCAACCAAATTAAAGCATTAAATCAAAAAAAGGCCGCTTATGCGGCCTCTCTCTATAAATCCGTATAAAAACCTTATTCTACAACAGGCTTACGTACACGAATGCTCAACTCTTTTAGCTGTTTCTCACTGACTTCGCCCGGTGCCTGAGTCAAAAGACAGGTTGCACTCTGGGTTTTAGGGAAAGCAATAACATCACGAATAGACGCAGAGCCTGTCATCAACATGACCAAGCGATCTAAACCAAATGCCAATCCACCATGTGGCGGCGCACCGAACTTAAGTGCATCCAATAGGAAGCCAAATTTCTCTTCCTGTTCAGCTTCATCAATATTCAATAATTCGAACACTGTTTGCTGCATTGCACTTTGGTGGATACGAATAGAACCACCACCTAGCTCAGTACCGTTAAGCACCATGTCATAGGCTTGAGACAAAGCCGTAAGCGGATTTGCTTTAAGGTCTTCAACAGAACAAGACGGCGCTGTAAATGGGTGGTGAATCGCAGTAATACCGCCATCAGATGTTTTTTCAAACATAGGGAAATCGACAACCCAAAGAGGCGCCCATTCACAGGTATAAAGATCAAGATCTTCACCTAGCTTACAACGCAATGCGCCCAAGGCTTCATTGACAATCTTAGTTGTATCAGATCCAAAGAAGATTAAATCGCCATCCTGAGCATCTAAACGTTCAAGTAGTTGCTGACGTACTTCTACCGGCAAGAATTTAACAATTGGAGACTGTAAACCTGCTTCCAGGTCAGACTTATCATTCACTTTAATGTAAGCCAAACCTTTAGCACCATAGATACTTACGTACTTGGTATAAATGTCAATTTGCTTACGTGTTAACGAGTTACCGCCAGGTACTTTAAGAGCCGCAACACGACCATTTGGATCCGTTGCTGGACCAGAAAACACTTTAAAATCGACGCCTGCCATAAGATCTGAAACAGTGACAATCTTTAGAGGTATACGTAAGTCAGGCTTATCGCTACCATAAGTTTCCATTGCTTCTGAATAAGGCATAGTTGGGAAAGTACCCAAATCTACATTCATCAAATCTTTGAAAAGGCCTACAATCATCTCTTCAGTCATAGACATAATTTCTTTTTCACCCATAAAGGATGTTTCTATGTCTACTTGAGTGAATTCTGGCTGACGATCAGCACGCAAATCTTCATCACGGAAGCATTTTGCGATTTGATAATAACGATCAAAACCTGACACCATCAACAACTGCTTAAACAATTGTGGTGATTGAGGTAGTGCAAAGAAGCTGCCTTGCTGAGTACGACTAGGAACAAGATAGTCACGCGCGCCTTCAGGGGTAGCACGTGTCAAAATCGGCGTTTCGATGTCCAAAAAGCCATTATCATCAAGGTAGTTACGCAATACAGATGTCACTTTAGAACGAAAACGCATCTTCGCTTGTACTTCAGGACGACGTAAATCTACAAAACGATTCTTAAGACGAACATCTTCACCAACAGCTTGATGCTCATCTAATTGAAATGGGGGTGTCAATGCGGCATTAAGTACTTCTAATGAGGTACCTAAAACTTCAATCTCACCCGTCGCCATATTTGAATTAACAGTGCCTTCTGGGCGCGCACGAACCAATCCTGTTAATTTAACAACATATTCGTTACGTACACTGTCAGCCAGCGCAAAGCTATCGGCACGATCAGGGTCAAAAACCACCTGAGTAATACCTTCACGGTCACGTATATCTAAAAAGATTACACCACCATGGTCACGACGGCGATGAACCCAACCGCAAAGAGTTATTTCTTGAGAAATGTTTGAAGCATTTAATTCGCCGCAATAATGGCTGCGCATAATTCTAATTCCTGTTACTTACTCAGTAAGAGTTTTTTTCTCCGCGTTGTGATTAAAACCGTCTTTTTCAAGGTTTCCTCCGATAGTTACAATCGAATAATCATCAACAAAGAGTGCTAATATTTTTTAAAGGCTCGGCATTATATGCGATCAGCCCGCCACACTCTATAACTTATGAAAAAAACCTAGTTAGATTTTATTTAACCCTAGGTTTAAAGCATTTATCACAACTTACATTACGTAACATAATGAGGACAAAAATCCTGTAGCAATGATATACACAAACAAGAATACTCTAACCTCACACTATATCTGAGAATAAATTAAGGATGATTAATGCGTAAGTTGCTATGGATAGCCATTATATCTAGCCTTTTCAGCCAACACATTTTTGCTGAAAAACTGTACAGCCAAGACATTTCTGAGCGCTTAAAAGATTTAGATAAAGACGGCGTTATCGCCATAAGAGACCAGTGTCCAAATTCACCTATTGGATCACACGTTAACAATGTTGGTTGCTCTGTTTCAAAAAAATTTAGCAACTCAGTCGAAAACAAAGTCGAACTTGATGTCCGCTTTGATACTAGTAAATTCATTGTTAAAAAAAGCGAACTAAAAGGCTTAACAAAATTAGGTGAGTTTTTACAAAAATTTGAAACGACAGACGTTATCATTGAAGGCCATACAGATGCTCAAGGAGATGAAACGAAAAACTTGCTTTTATCTCAAAACCGCGCCAACGCAATTAAACAAGCACTCATCGACTCCTTTCGTATTTCACCTGATCGCATCCAAGCGATAGGTCACGGAGAAAGTAAGCCTGTTGCAGACAATGAGACAGACTACGGACGCGCAGCCAACCGCCGAGTCACAGCTGAAGTCACTCACATTGATACCAAAGAATTTAAATTAATTGAAAAACGCTGGACCATTTATACGGTTAACTCGTCTGAATTAAGTAATCTCAATATTTAACATTCTCATTATTAATTTTTTATGACACCAACCACCCCCTAAACAAAGGCTCCTATACTTAAGCAACATCCAAATATGTTGGTTCCGTATGATTAACGCCCTAATCTCTAGCCTACTTTTTATCGTCCTTTTTACACTCAATTTAGCTAACCCTCTTGCAGAGGAACTTATCATTGCCAAAATCTGTCCAGTCAAAGCAGCAAACTTAACAAGCAAAAAAACGAACCCTCTAGGAATACTTGCCTTTTCGCAGGAATGGTTTCATAGCAGCCGCAGCCAAGCCAGCTATATTGCTTCTGATAATGCGACTGGAGTCGGTCTTGAGATCCACTTTTTTGCCAACTTAAACGGGCAATTAAAAGGCCGCAACCAAGCTAAGTGCGCTAAGTATCGAATATTACAAGTACGGATGAGTAGCATTAATTTCATCGATGAAAATAAAAACCAACTTGATACTGCCCCTGAGAACACAGAACCTTTCTATGACCAAGGTAATTTGGAATATGGCCGCGGCAATCACTTCACACCGCTCGATGACCAAGATAAACCCTGGCAGGGACAAGTACCTAGAAACTCAACCGTGGCAATTTATGACACACCCTATATCTCTGATGCATATGGCATTGAAGGGGAAGACATGACTATCCGATTTGAAACCTGTGTTGTATGCGAGAGGGAGGACAGCTTTGATCAATTACTCTCCTGTGGCCAATGGGGCTACACAAGAGAGTATATCGGCGGCTCAACCGGCTGGACCGAGCCTGAATTCATCCCAGTAAGTTGCTTAAGCCAAGCCAGTGACACCTTTAAAGAAACAATAGAATTTAACGAATCAACCAGCTATCACTACTGGATTAATTGGCGTTAGTTAAAAACCTTCACCGCGCACACTCAGAGGGTCGACAACCTGTTTAAAACGTGGCAACAAATGATTTACCGATGCCTTTTCTTCTAGTAGTTCGTTTTGCGTTAGACGCATACGCTCTTTGCTGAAATCCGATAATGACAAACCTTGCTCAATTTCACAGATACCATTTTGACAACGCATAGGAAAAGAATAGAACAACCCTTTTTCGATACCATAACTACCATCACTATAGGTCGCCATACTAACGATATCGTCATTCTGCGTCCCCAATGCCCAATCATGCATGTGATCTATGATTGCTTGTGCCGCCGATGCGGCCGACGAATGGCCTCGAGCTTTAATAATCTCACTGCCCCGTTGCTGAATACGCGGAATCAGTTCGTCATGATAATAAGTTTCATCAATTTGTTTGAGCACGGATTCGCCTTTCACCTGTGCCTGATTTAAATCTGGATATTGTGTAGAAGAGTGATTACCCCAAATGATCACATTCTCTACAGCTTCTGCATTCACACCTAGATGCTTTGCTACCAGGCCTTTTGCTCGATTATGATCTAGACGTGTTAAAGCGCTAAATTGTTTTGGGTTTAGGTTCGGCGCATTGCGAGAGGCAATTAAAGCATTGGTATTAGCAGGGTTCCCCACCACCAGCACCCTTACATCGGGGTTCGCATAATCATTCAAAGCCTTACCTTGACGTTCAAAAATCTGGGCATTCGCCGTCAATAGGTCATTGCGTTCCATACCCGCACCTCTAGGCCTAGCACCAATCAAGATAGCGTAATCAGCCGCTGCAAAACCCTGCTCGGGATTATCAAATGTTCGGATATCCTGTAAGAGAGGCAAAGCACAGTCTTCTAATTCAAGCGCTAGACCCGATAAGGATGCCATCGCCTGTGGTACTTCAACCAATTGCAATATGATAGGTTGATCTAAACCCAACATTTCACCTGCCGCTAAACGAAACAAAAGCGAACTACTAATACCACCGGACGCACCAGTTACAGCAATACAAACGGGCTTTTTCATTATTCTTCCCCTCACAAGCAAATCTTTTTTATGTCTATATCAATGAGGCAAGCACACCTTCCTCATTCAGTCGATAAGATGAGAGTACAGGAAAAAATCACAGAGTGAAATGGATGTTTCACAATATGAATTGATGAAAATAAAATAACACATTAAAACCAAACGTTTCTCTTTCTCCCCTGTTATTCACTGTAGATAGGCAGTTTTACCCATAAAAAAACCTGTCACAGGAAGGATGACAGGTTTTCTGATAACGCATTAAAGATAAAAATGACTTATAACAAACGATTTGTCTCTAATACTGCAGCCCCAGGCTTCAATAAGCCGTCCCCCACTAGGGTTTTACCTGAGCGTAAGCAGATAGTCAGGTTGGAATGTGACTCCTCAGTTTCTTTTGGTAACAAGTGATTAACCGATGCTTTTTCATCCAATAACTCTGCTTCGGTAATCGCCATACGCTCTTTACTGAAGTCAGAAAGCTCAAGTCCTGTCACTATTTGGTAACGGCCATATCGACAGCGAACTGGGAAGGAATAAAAGATGCCTTTTTCAATACCGTAACTACCATCACTAACAATCGCCATGCTAACCAATTCATCTTCTGATGTACCTAGCGCCCAATCATGCATGTGATCAATAATCGCTTGTGCTGCAGATGCTGCAGATGAATGACCACGAGCTTTGATAATCTCACTGCCGCGCTGCTGAATACGAGGAATCAATTCGTTTTGGTAAAACGTCTCATCAAGTTGACCAAGCACCTTATCACCAAATATTTTTGCTTGGTTTAAATCAGGGTATTGAGTCGAAGAGTGGTTACCCCAGATAATAACTTTACGAATTTCTTCAGCGTTCACACCTAAGTAATTAGCCACCATCCCTTTAGTACGGTTATGATCAAGTCGGGTCATAGCTGTAAATTGAGTTGGACTTAAATCAGGTGCATTACGAGATGCAATCAAAGCATTGGTATTGGCAGGGTTACCCACGACAAGCACTTTCACATCTCTAGCAGCACTTTCATTTAAGGCTTTACCTTGGCGCTCAAAGATTTCTGCATTGGCGGTTAGAAGATCGTTACGCTCCATACCGGCAGAACGAGGACGCGCACCGATTAGAATAGCGTAATGAGCATTTTCAAAACCCGCTTCTGGATTGTCGAAAATGCGAATAGTATGCAGAAGAGGCAAAGCACAATCTTCTAACTCCATCGCCAAACCACGCAACTGCTCCATCGCTTGAGGCACTTCAACTAATTGCAAAATAACAGGCTGATCGATACCAAACATCTCACCTGCGGCAACACGGAACAACAAAGAACTACTGATTGCACCAGCAGCACCAGTGACAGCAATACGGACGGGTTTTTTCATTATTTTTCCCTTTTTAAAGAGTTTATTAGCTAAAACTTGATGACTTATGCCTGCACATATCAATCGGTACTGCAGATCACACTTGAAACCAGATAGAACAATTAAAACAGTAACTACAAATCACTTTTATCTTGAGGCGACCCCTACCAAGCTTTAACAGTCGCTCTTTGACAGCGAATGAGAAAAGTCAGCAAGTAAGAGCGAATAATCCCCTTTAACAGATTAACCAAGCTTGATGACAAGTAGAATCATGACTCTTTATATCTATCTTAAACTTCATTTCAACATCCAAATTAGCGCATTAAGAAGGGCTTCAACAATGAATTTTGATCCACATAAATTGAGCGAAATTACTTTTGGAAATATTCATTATAATTATTCTGAATAGTGGTTTTTTTGAAGTAGAAATCACTTTAAAAACAGTAGAATACAAGAACAATTAACTATCACCACCAATCAAGACTGGAACAGATAAGCCCACTTTTACAGGATCCATCACCACATTCGTTTCAAAATGCCGAATATTTAAATTTTCAAAAAACACCTCTCTGGTAAAACTTTCATAATCTTCCATGTCTGTTGCAGTCACCACCAGAATGAAGTCCGAACTACCGGTCACGTAATAACATTGTTGGACCGCCCTGTGCCGTTTCATTTCCTTCTTAAAGGTATCCAATAAATCCAAACGCTCTCGTTCTAATGTGACCTGAATAATTAAGGTGACGCCACGGTCTACTGCTTTAGGGTTTACCACGGCAATGTCGGCACTAATGATATTTTGCTCTCGCATTCGTTTCATTCGACGTTGCACTGCAGCAGGTGACAAACCAACTTGCTCCGCAATTTGATCTGACGTTGTGCGATTAGACTGCTGAATAATTTCAAGTATTTTTCCATCGAAACTATCGTAGTGATGGGTTTGAGAATGAATCATATATAAGGGCTACCAAGGTTATTAATACACTTACAAGGGAATAAGGGGTGTATTTCAGTATTTAAAGATAGCTTTCATAGTGAACAATTAGTACGAATGTTTTTACGCATTATTCTTAAAATTTTGCGGGCGTCCTTCATCCTAGCCTTGTTAATCCATGAATTTCCGCATTCCAAAGGCGTAGCATGGATACATGGCTTATTCATCAGACAACACAGATTAATCAGTCATGGCTAAGCATTAAAAAGAACCTTTAATCTAGACGCGTTAAGAGAGCATGATGAAAATAATAAATGTCCAGCATCAGCAACCTTTAGATCACATAGCCCCAGCAGGCCGTATTGGTGTGATCTCTCTGGCAACAGACTTTAATATAGAAACAGACTTACAACGCATCTACCCAAATGACGTACGCTTTTTTACTAGTCGAGTCAAAAACGTTAACCCGCTGACCATTGAAAATTTGCGTACTATGGCTCCGCGTATCAGCGACACTGCAGCCACGCTACTACCTGGCACCAAACTCGACGCCATTATGTATGCCTGCACATCTGGCACGATTGCCATAGGTGTTGATCGTATCACTGAGCTAGTTCAGCAAGCACAACCCGGCGTTCCTGTGACTAACCCTGTGACATCGGCCTTAAGCGCATTTAAACGCTTTAACATTCAAAAAATCTCCATTCTGACGCCCTATACAGAAACCGTGAATGTGGAAGTCGCCGACTTTTTTATCAAACAAGGTTATGAGGTGTTAAGTATCGCAGGTTTTGGCTTCGAAGATGATACGGCGATGACCTACATATCACCAAAAGACATAGTCGATGCCGCGGTTTCTTCCTGCGATAAAAATGCTGATTTAATGTTTGTTTCTTGTACTGCTTTTAGAGCATCTCATGTGCTAGACGAGATTGAAAAACAGCTCGATATTCCAGTTATCAGCAGCAATCAAGCATTAGTCTGGCATAGCCTACAGCTGGTTAACTACCCCAAAGCGATTGAAGGCTTTGGCCGTTTGCTGGCAACAGAATACGGTCCTATTGGCACACACCAGAATTTAGCTAAATAAAGAATAAGATTGGAGTTAAGCATGTTTTTAGATTCACAACTTATAAGCCAAATGACCCAATGGCGTCGTCATATGCACAGCATCCCTGAATGTGGTTTTGAGTTACCTTTAACCGCTGATTTTGTTGCTGAAAAACTACATAGTTTTGGCATTGAAGTGGTTAGAAATATAGGTCAACAAGGTATTGTTGGCATCTTAAAAAATGGCGATAGCAGCCAGAGTATTGGTCTGCGCGCTGACATGGATGCTTTGTTTATTAACGAACAAAACACCTTTGAACATTGCTCAAAACACCAAGGTAAAATGCACGCTTGCGGCCATGATGGTCATTCAGCCATGCTCTTAGGTGCAGCTTGCCACTTAGCTCAAAACAAACATTTCAATGGCACTGTCTATTTCATATTCCAACCAGATGAAGAGCATGGTGCTGGCGCACAAGCCATGATAGATGACGGTCTATTTGAGCGTTTTAAAATCGACTCTATTTATGGCTTACATAATATGCCTGGATTAAAAGAAGGCAGTTTTATCGTACGTCCAGGTTCGTTAATGGCCAGTGAGTCAAGTTTTGAAATCGTCATTAATGGCATTGGCGGTCATGCAGCCATGCCGCATAAAGGCGTTGACCCTATTGTTGTCGGCTCACAAATTATTCTTGCCTTGCAAACCATCGTCTCTCGTAACCTGAATGCTATTGAAGAAACAGCGGTGGTATCCGCCACCGAATTCATCACCAATGGCACAGTTAACGTGATCCCATCTCAAGTCATCATTAAAGGAGATTGCCGCTGCTTCACCGAAGAAAGTTTAGACAAAATACAAACTAGCATGGAACGAATTGTCGCAGGTCTTTGCCAAGCTGCAGGGGCTGAGTATGAATTCAGCTTTATTAATACATTTTACCCAACCGTAAATAACCCCGTTCAAACGGCACATGCCATCCAAGCAGCACTGACCGTGTTTGGTACTAACAATGTTGAGCAAGATTGTTTACCCCTGACTATTTCGGAAGATTTTTCCAGCATGCTACGCGTCAAACCAGGCTGCTACGCATTATTAGGTAATGGCGTTGAATCAGTGGGAGGCTGCGCGTTACATAACCCTAACTATGACTTTAATGACAAAATTCTTGGCTACGGCACCCAATATTGGGTGCAGCTAGTCAATGATCAACTGATCTAAATTCTCAGCAAACCTTAACTCTAAAAATAAAATCTAAGGATATACACATGAAAAAATTACTAACCACACTACTGGCAATGAGCATCAGCATGGGTGCAAGCGCTGAAACTTGGAAATTTGCCTCTGAAGAAGACAAAAAAGACGTGCAAGATATCTTTGCACAATCCTTCGCTAAAACCATCAAACAAGAATCTGATGGGGATATTCGTGTCAAAGTTTACTATTACGGTCAACTTGGGACAGAAAATGACATAGTCGAATTAACTTCAAAAGGTACCGTACAATTTGTATCGGTCGGCACCGGCCATTTGGGCTCTTATGTGCCTGAAGTTCAAGCTTTGAGTGTTCCCTATGTTATTGGCACAGATACTGATGTCGTACGTGAAGTATTAACCAGCAGTAAAACTATTTATGAAGACTTAGCGACTAAGTTTGAAAAAGTAAACTTGAAGCTTTTGACTATGATCTCAGAAGGCGAAATGGTGTGGGGTGCAAATAAAGCTATCCGTAGTCCAGAAGATTTTGCAGGTCAAAAAATTCGTACCTTTACCTCTACCATTCCAGTAGAAACCTACAAAACCTTCGGTGCAACGCCGACACCGCTATCTTGGGGTGAAGTTTATGGTGCGCTTCAACTTAAAACCGTTGATGGCATGGTTAACCCTATCTACTTCGTTTACAACGCTAAATGGCATGAAGTACAAGATTACCTAATGCTGCCTGGCCAACAACCATATGTAGGAACAGTTTCAACAAACAGTAAATGGTTTAACGGCCTTTCTGGTGAAAAACAAACCATGGTACGTAAAGCCATTAAAGTCGCAGAACAAGCTGCTCATGACTATCAAATTAAAATCAACACTGAAAACATGCAAAAAATCATGAATGAGCGCCCTGACATGAAAGTGGTAACACTGACTGCTGACGAACGTGCACGCTTTAAAGCATTAAGCAGTGAATTGCATGAGACTTACTACAATGTGGTAGAAAATGCCTATAGAGGAAGTGATAAAGCAGAAGCGCGTGCTGGCGCGAAGAAAATATTGCAAAGCTTAATTAAAGAAGTAAACGACGCATCTTTATAAGCTAAAACAACCTAGGCTGAGTATGGTTACTCAGCCTAGGTTTTAGTATTACTTTCTCCAGGCCCTGTCTTTAGGCTGTCATTACAGCTTGCTTTAATAAGGTGTGTTTTATGAAAACCTTTTTTTCTCATATCAGTCGCGTTACTGAGACGCTTGAAAAAACAATCGTTTTTTCATCGATTCTACTGATGATGGCAAACTCGACTGCTAATGCTATCGGTCGCTATGCCTTTGGTAAAAGCTTGTTCTTTTCAGAAGAGCTAAACCAATTTTTAATTATTGCAATCACCTTTATCGGCTTTGCTTATGCGGTCAGAAAAGGCCGTAATATCCGCATGACGGCGCTTTATGATTCCCTTGGTTATCGTGCGAAAAAAACAATCGCCACTACCATTGCCATTACCACAGGTTTGCTGATGTTTTACTTATCCTATAAAGCATCCATTTATGTGATGGAAGTAAGAGACCTTAACCGACTGAGCCCCGCGCTGCAGTTCCCTGTTTACCTTGTTTACATCATTATTCCCATCGGCCTTGCGATGGCGGGCCTGCAATATATTATTGCCTTCTTTATGAACCTTACCCATAAAGAGATCTACTTATCTCACGATACCCTTGATATCTAACATCCTAGACATTGAGTTGATTCAGGGTTTTTTATGCACCAAGTTTTATGAGTAAGTTTTTATGAGTTCATTTATTGAGTTTTTTTCTGACGTATTTGCCGGTGAGCTAGACACCTATGTGGTCACTTTCACCTTAGTTGCCAGTATGGTGATTTTATTATTTTTAAGCTTTCCCATGGTCGTACCATTAGCCGTGGGAGCGTTAATTGGCATGATACATTTCTCCGGTATCGATACTGGCGTCATTATCCAGCAGATGATTACCGGCATTTCACCTAACGCCTTAATTGCTGTACCCATGTTTATTCTGGCTGCCGATATCATGACAAGGGGTCATACTGCCAATAACCTTTTAGGGTTAATTCAAGCCTTTATAGGACACTTACGGGGTGGTCTGCCGATTACCGCTTGTATCAGCTGCACCTTATTTGGCTCAGTATCGGGCTCAACTCAAGCGACCGTCGTCTCTGTCGGACAAATAATGCGCCCTAGACTGTTACAAGCCGGTTACAAAGACAGTTTTGTCATGGCGCTTATCATCAATGCCAGTGACATTGCGTTTTTGATTCCACCCAGCATAGGTTTAATTCTCTATGGCACCTTGGCGAATACCAGTGTCGGTGAATTATTTATTGCAGGTATAGGTCCAGGCATATTGTTAGCCATCATGTTTTCTGCCTATTGTTATTTCTACAGCGTTTATCAAGGCGACAGCATTACCTTGGTTGAAAAAGCGACGCTAAAAGAAAGAATCACCGCTTTTAAAAAAGCCCTTATTCCATTAGGTTTTCCGGCACTGATTGTCGGTGGTATTTACTCGGGTGCGGTTACACCGACTGAAGCCGCGTCATTTTCTGTGCTGTATGCCATCATAGTTGAGTGTTTTATTTACCGTCAGCTAAGCATGAAAGATGTCATAGATGCCGCGTTAAGCACGGGCTTAATTACCGCCGTTGTCTTTATTTTAGTGGGCATGGGCCAGGCCTTTTCTTGGTACATATCATTTGAAATGATTCCTCAAGATTTACTTGCTCCGTTAAATTTAGAAGACGCTTCCAAGGAGTACATCCTTGTTGTCATTGCCTTGTCTTTCTTTGTCGGCTGCATGTTTGTGGATTCCTTGGTGGTACTTGTCATCCTTACACCTATCTTCGTACCCATTGTTGATGCTGCAGGGTTAGACCCAGTGCTAGTGGGTGTCATGATTACATTGCAAATGGCAATAGGATCGGCCACACCGCCATTCGGCTGCGACATTTTCACTGCTATCGCCATCTTTAATAAACCCTACATGGAAGTAATAAAAGGCACACTGCCATTCATCTTAATTTTATTCTTTATGTCGGCACTATTAATTTATGTACCTGATATTGCCCTTTTATTACGTGATCTCGCATTTTCGAGCTAACACTTAATTAGAGTCTTACTTAACCAAACAAAACTGAACCATGGAGGCCTTAATCGCCTTCATGGTTTAGTGCTTTTATATAGAGAATAAGCACTATGATAAATACTCAACTCATGCCGCCACCCCGTGGCTTCGAAACCACTGAATTCGAGCAAAGAACAGCCAAGTTGCAAAGCTTAATGCACACCCACAACATTGATACATTATTTTTAACCACTGAGCCTGAATTTCGTTATTTCAGTGGTTTTAAATCTCAATTTTGGGAAAGCCCAACTAGGCCTTGGTTCTTAGTGATTCCTGCCAAAGGTAAGCCCATTGCTGTCGTACCCGAGATAGGAAGGTCAGGGTTTGATGACACCTGGATTGATGATGTTCGCAGCTGGCCTTCTCCTCGTCCAGAAGATGACGGCATTAGCCTATTAAGGGATACCTTGATTGACACCTCCAATACGAGTTTTCAAATAGGTGCAATGCTAGGCCCTGAAACCCATTTACGCATGCCTGCAGATAATTATCAGGCCTTAAAACGCGCGCTAAACCAAAGTGTGGGGCGTCATAAAATGACGGATATTAGTGCCTTAATTAGACAAGTACGCAGTGTCAAATCCCCAGCAGAAGTTGCCAAAACACGCTTTGCTTGTGAAGTAACAGCTGCAGGCTTTGACTTTTTGCTCAACAACCTCAAAACAGGCATGACTGAAAGACAGGCCTGTAAAGCCATGCAATTAGAAATGCTACGTCTTGGTGCCGATAGTTGCCCTTACTTAATCTCAGCGTCCGGCCAGGACGGTTATGACAACATCATCATGGGACCTACTGATCGCCTGCTCACCCAAGGCGATGTATTAATCATAGATACTGGGGCTAACTTCGATGGTTACTTTAGTGACTTTGATCGTAACTTTGCCTTTGGTGAGGTGGATAAAAAAACGCATTATGCCTATGAAGCCGTTTATGCCTCTACTGAAGCCGGTTTAGAAACAGCCAAAGCAGGTAAAACTACAGGAGATGTCTGGCAGGCCATGTGGTCTGTATTAGAAGGGGCTGGCGCATTAGGTAATGATGTGGGCCGTATGGGGCACGGCCTTGGCATGCAACTGACCGAATGGCCTTCCAATGTCGAGAATGGTGATGTCACCTTAGAAGCAGGCATGATACTCACCCTAGAACCTGGTATGACCTTTGCTCCTAATAGGATGATGGTTCATGAGGAAAATATCCTAATTACAGAAAACGGGTGTGAATTATTACACAAACGCGCTTGGCCTAAACTTCCGGTTATCAAACACTAAGCCTGTGCTTTGTAAGCGGGTCCATAAACCGATCCGCTTACAAAGCCGCACCCTCGTTCAATGACACGTATTTTCATCTCGTTTTACTAACGAATGAGCACTCACCCCTTTCAACCTAGATTTAATGAGATGCCCTATGCATGCGAAGCCACCTTTGTCAGACCGATCTCAGGGTCTGCTTTTTTGCCTTATTGGCGCCTTACTTCTCACCCCTGATGCACTGATTATCCGCTGGTTATCAATTGAACATAATGAGGTACTCATATGGCGAGGCCTATTCTTCTCACTGGGTTTTTTCTTCATTACCGTATTTCGCCATAAAGGAAAGACCTTTAGAGCAATTCATCATGCCGGATTTGCAGGTCTCATCAGTGGCTTTTTATTTGCAATGAATACCTATTTTTATACGCAAGCCTTACAACAGACCAGTGCCGCAGCGGCCATGATGATCATAAGCACAGCACCTGTTTTTGCGGCGATTGTGTCATGGTTTTGTCTAAAGGAAAAAATCAGTTTGCCACTTTTATTAACCATACTCGCCACTTTATTCGGGATGGGCATTATATTAAGTGATGGGACTGGTATTAACAGTTTAAAAGGCAATTTAATGGCACTAGGATGCGCTGTATTTATGGCTCTTAACTTTAATTGGGCTCGCTATAAAAGTCCTAAAGATATTACTCCCGGGCTCGTTTTTGGCGGTTTGATGGTATTAACATTGGGCTTTTTTACAACACCGAGCGTGAATGCAAGCACGCTTGAAATTAGCTTCATGTTCCTTTCAGCCGCCATATTAATGCCGATCGGTTTTGTATTACTACAAGTTGCACCTAGATACATCAGTGCCACCGAGGTAAGTTTATTTATCTTATTAGAATCCGTCATTGCCCCTATCTGGGTCTGGATAGGCTTAGGTGAAGTCCCCAGTTCGACGACCTTGTTAGGCAGTCTTGTGGTTCTGATTGCGCTAATTTTTTACAACTTGATGTTAATAAAAAGTCGGACTAAATAGATTAAAACTCCAAGCCTTTTTGCGCCTTAATACCACGCTTAAAGGCATGTTTTATCTCTTTAATGTCACTGACGGTATCGGCAATTTCTATCAAACTATCTGACGCACCCCGCCCTGTCACCACAAGATGCTGAGTATCAGGACGTTGCATAATAGCGTCTAGCACTTGATCTTCTTCTAGGTAATCGTAATGCAAAAGGTAGGTCAGTTCATCGAGTACAACAAGATCAAAACTGTCATCTGCCAGCAGGGCTTTGGCGGATAACCAGGCTTCTTTAGACGAGAGGATATCCTGTTCGCGGTTTTGGGTTTCCCAGGTAAAACCTGACGCCATAATGAACCATTCCACATTAGGCTGAGCGTTGAAAAAAGCAATCTCGCCCGTGTCCCAATCGCCTTTTAAAAACTGTACCACACCCACTTTCATTCCATGACCTAACGCTCTGGCCACCATGCCTAATGCTGAGCTGGATTTACCCTTGCCATTACCTGTGAGTAAAACAAAGGTGCCTTTGTCTTCTTGGGCATTGGCAATGCGTTTGTCTACATGCAGTTTGATTTTTTGCATGCGTTTTTCGTGCAGCACAGGGTCTTTAATGACTTTAGACATAGGGTTCACAACTGATAGAGAGGTTAAAAAAGGTCTAGTTTAGATTCTTGTTTACGCTACTTTGATGTTAGTTAAACCCATCAAAGATTTCATCGTCGCCATCTTCATCGTAGGCAAGCGTTTCTAATTTTTCTTTAAGTGCGATAAGGTGCGCTTCTAACAAGGCTTTTGTCAGTAGGTGTTCATGATGAAAGGCGCTTGTTTTCATCCAGCCTAAATATTCCAAGTGTATTTCAACGAGGGCATTACCCTTCTCATTGACACTCATACGCATAAGCCAGCGTTCTTCTAACCACCAACTATATGCACGTGAAAAATGAAAATCCAAACTATGCGGTGCGCTCAATTCAGATATTTTACCCTTTCTGATTTGTCGACCGCTTAAGGTGTTGAGCGTGAACTTAACCGGACTGGACAACAAGGTCGTTGAGCTCGCTGGGAGCTCAACATGGACAATGGACGGTGACCATAGTCCGTAAAACTCAATATTGACCAATTGCAACCAGACCTCATCAAGACTGGCTGCAATTTCAATATCGACGGTACAGGAGAGCAAGGCTAGACCTTATCATCTTCTGGGTCGTAGCCTAAGTTAGGCGACAACCAACGTTCAGCATCATCTTT